>VFQS010000353.1_pt1 | contig 54974 bp, 42 predicted proteins | sample 3512361 | NCBI WGS metagenome assembly VFQS01 (sample SAMN10412375, study PRJNA504923) | tailings metagenome | isolation source: Relicate 1 Philex TSF3 active mining | place: Philippines | reverse complement strand
TGGCCATGTCCTATTCAGGACAATATCAGATCATTGTCTCGGGTGGAACTAATGATTTATGGCTCTCTTCCGATTCAGGTGTGACTTGGACAGGTCTTACCACGGCCTACTGTGGTCTACCGACTCTAACGGGTTCTGCCTATTGGTCCAATGGATCCATCTCTGCATCGGGACAACAGATTGTTTTGTCAGTGTATGGTGGATCTCTTTGGATGTCGAATGATTATGGTCGAACCTTTGCTCTAACCAAGCAAGTTACACCCAACATTTGGTTACAGTTTAATGGAAATTTGAATGATACAATGGGTGGTCCAGCTGGAACTGCTCCTGGAACGGTTCCAGGATATGTCACTGTACAACAACCTGGCTATTCGGGACAGGCCGTGAATTTGGCAAATACAGCGGGTGGAACGGCGACACGGTATATTCAGGGAAGTTGGACAGGTGCAACAAATTTTACAATATCTTTTTGGTTTAATTCACAAAATGTCACACCCGCAGGAACTATCTTTAGAACATCCAGTGGACAAATTCAAATTTATCAGATTGCTGGAGCACTCTATTATGCGATGGCTACAGGTGGTTCATTTGCTAATGTAACATCAAACACTGTAACTCTTTCAACAAATACATGGTATTTTGTAACTGTTATTTTTCAAACGAATGGATTATGCTCTATTTATGTAAATAATACTCTTCTTGGATCGTCAACTAATCTCGGAGGATTAGATCCAATTACTGGTTATTTTATTGGATGTGATCATATATCACAATCAACCGCGTTTAATGGCTACATTGCTGATCTCCGCATTTACAACTCGGCTATCCCTTATAATCCCATCCCTTTATTGGCACCGAATGTCTGGCTTCCCTTTGAGAATAACACATTGGAACAAGGTTCCCAGTCAGCAAACTCGGCCAGTTCTACCATTTATTTGCCGTTTGAGGGCTCTGTTGCGGATACCATGAACTTTACAACCGTAACACCTTATGGATCACCTGGATACGTCTTAGCAAATCGAGCTGGCTATACAGGTCAAGCAATTAATTTAGTAAATACAGCAGGCGGACAAGCTACACAATATCTTGATTGTTCATGGTCTGGTTCATCTTCCTTTAGTGTATCTTTTTGGTATAATATGCAGACCTATAATACAGGTCAAACTGTTCTTTTTGGAGCATATCAAGGGACATTGTTAATTATCGTATATGATAATTATATTTCTATTTATAATAATGCAAATGGTGGAATTGTAATTAGTAGTGGTTCACGTCCTGCCAATAATACATGGCATTATGTAACATATATTCATCAAAATAGTGGAACATGCTCTCTCTATCTTAATAATTCATTGGTAGGAACATATACAAATTCAAATAGTCTTGGAACAACAACGAAATTTAGTCTCGGAACATATGACGTTCCAGTAAACCATTCCGCATTTAATGGTTATATTGATGACTTTCGATTGTATAATTATGCCATCACCTACAATCCTGTTTCGATTATGACTGTGACGGGCTCGTTGTCCTATGTTCCAGGTGTGGTGGGATTGAATGCGGTTAATATTATAAACCCGTCTATTAGCAGTATTTCAAATTATATTGCAATTACAAATACGTTAGGATCCATATTTACTATTTCTGGTTGGTTCAATGTCTCCTCATTTCCACAATCCGCAAATGAGCAAATATTTATAATGTCTCTTAATGGTTCTAGTAATGTAGTAACTCAAATCGCTGTATCAGGTGCTGGTCAATTTGGAGTATCCTTCTATAATTCAAGTAGCGTATCTGTCGTTTTAGGAACATCACCTATTTCCATTAATACATGGTATCATTTTCATTATATTTATCAGCAATCTGGAACATGTATTGCATATCTAAATGGAGTATCAATAGGCAGTGTATCTGGTTCTCAGTTAAATCAAACTCCAATTGTAATTGGAATTGGCGGCAGCAATAGAACTACATATTGGGGATTTAATGGCTACATTGATGACTTTCGCATTTACAACTCCGCCATCCCCTATCATACCTTATTTTCACAGAACTATCGTTCTGTTGCCTTATCAGGTTCTGGACAATATGCATTGGCGTCTGCCGCTGGATCGGGATGGGTAGTTGGATCAACCGACTCGGGTGCGACATGGACAAAACAACCCATTGTTATTTCACAAACAAATGATTTTATTCAACCCAATCAACCGAATCTTGGAGCATCCACTTGGTTAAAAAATGGAATTACATGGACGGCAAGTGTGAGTTCTTTATTATCTTCTACCACATATGCCTCATACTATGTTTTTAATAATACGGAGACGGATAATAACAATTCTTGGACATCGGCTGGAACCTATTCTAATGGTGTCTATGGTGGAAGTGTAACTACTACCGTCTTAGGAGGCATAGGAGCTGTGACAGGTGAATGGATACAGATTCAAACATCGACTCCACTCGTATTACATTCCTATCGATATAGTTGTGCAGTAACAGGACATATTATGAAAAATTATTATATTGTTGGTTCAACGGATGGAACGAACTGGTATCCTGTTCAATATGTGGTTGGCGACTCTACTCCATTTACTGCATGGGCTCAACCCATTATTAATTTTATTACTGTTAATTTTACAGGAACACAAACGGTTATTGCGGGTAATACAGTAACAATTACAACTACTTCTTATGCGACAAGCACCACTCCTTATAACTATTTTAGAGTCATTGCCAATTCACTCCATACAGGAGGAACTTATGCGGAGTTGTGTGAATTATATATGAATTTTACAAATCCTGTCTTGGGGGCTCCACCAAATGCACTTGCGTTGTCCCATACTGGTCAATATCAGATGGTGGCAACTGGTGCGGTAGCCGCATCAATTATGCCCAATCAGAGCGGTCTGGCAGATCCAAAATGGTCTTATTCTGGAGTACAGTGGGAAGTAAATGCAAGTTCATTTTTGGGATCATGGAATCCCTATAAAGCGTTTAATAATCTAACAGGAGACGGTTGGTTATCAGATACGGTTGTTCCACGTTATACATCAGGTGGTGCGGTAATTGCTGGAACAACTGCTACTACATCTGTTCAGGGTGGTATAGGAACAGTGACAGGTGAATGGATTCAAATACGATCATCTATTCCTCTTGTTCTCTCCTCTTTTGGGCTTGGAATTGGTCCAAATGCATGGTCTCCAACGAATACACCCAAAACATATTACGTAGTTGGATCCATTGATGGAGTTACATGGTATCCTCTACAAAACGGCAACTTTACTATTTCAAATTTTGTGGGATCAACCAGTCAGATTCAAATGAATACAACTGGAACACAAACATTTACTGCAGGTATGACAGGATCCGTAGCGACGACCAGTTATTCCTATTCTACTACTGCTTATACCTATTTCCGTCTTATTGGAACATCTATTATGACATATGGTAGCCAAGATTCAAATTATATGGAAATTGGAGAGTGGTATCCCGTTTTCTCAAATTCACTTATTTATTCAATGGATTATGGCACATCATGGTCAAATACTGTGGGAACCGTCTCCAACGAAATTGTTTCTTTAAGTCCCTCAGGCCAGTACGCCTTGAGCACGAATTGCGTGGCGCCTTTGGCTCGGCTGACGCTGGATGGCACCAACGTGGATGCTCAGGGTTCCCTCGTGTATTCTGCTGGATCTGTAACTTCTTATTCATCGTCCATTGTGAAGGTGGGGGCGAGTTCGGCGTTTTTTGATCAAACGGCGGGTGAGGCGCCGAGCGTGTATTTGAATTATGCGGTGCCGGCGGTGCTGAATACGCCTTCTGCGCTGACGATGGCATGTTGGGTGTATCCAACTTCTATTACTTCTGGATTGTTTTCATATGTATTAAGTTTAGCAATATCTTCTAATTATGGGTGTCATTTAGCAATAAATGATAGCCTTGTATTGTTTGCTTATATTGGTAACACCGCAACAATTTTATCATCTAATCAGACTGTATCACTAAATACATGGACACATGTTGCTCTTACCTTTAGTAGTAATATACTAACAATTTATTATAATGGAATTCAAGCAAATTCAACTACTCTAACTAAAAAACCAGCAGCTGTTGGCGATGTAGCCATGACCAATTGTTATGTAGGTTGTTCTTTGCCAGGCTCGCAAGCCTTCGCCGGCTACATCGACGACGTCCGCATCTATACCCAAGCCCTCAGCGCCGACGAAGTCGCTGCCCTCTACCGCAATCCCGCCCTCACCCAGTCCATCGGTGTCAGCAACTCCTATTTGCCGATCACGTCCTACACGAAACCCGTCCTCCCAGGTGCCACGGCGAATGTGGTGGATGCGAAGGTGTCCCAGACAGGACAATATATGGTTGTAGTGACTGCAGGAACAACAAATAATGTCTACTATTCTACAGACTATGGTGCGACATTTACCAATCTAACGATTGGTTCCTCCCCTATGGTCTCTTGTGCCATTTCTCATGATGGATCCTACCTCATAGTAACAAATGCAACTACTACCTATACGTTGAATCGGAACTCTAAGGGATTTACACTCGCAGTTGGCTCACAAGCGGGTTCCATCAATCAGGCCTTGAATTCGATCGCAATCGGTAATAAGGCAGGACAGATTAATCAGTCGGCTAGTTCCATCATCCTGAATGGATCGGGTAATACATTAGGAACCGTTGGAGCAGGATTCTATGTAGCCCCTGTCTTCTCTGCCATTAATTCTGCGGCTACTTCATCTTTTCCTTTACTCGGATATGGCACCGATTCACAAATTGTGTCTTTAGGTGCCTCTGTAAATCAAACAGGAAGTCTTTCTGCGGTGAACTTGTCCCATCACCAGTGGAATAATATGCGAATCAGTGAAATACGCGAATCGAATATAGGAACACAACCACGATACTGGAAGATCGCGTCTCTTGGAAATCCTGGTGGATATGGTAATTGGGGTCAAGTGACCATTAAGGGATATCTTGGCGGGTTTTATACATCCGAATCTATGACGGTGGATGTTACAATTGGAAGTCGTGTTGGACTTGCCATTAATGGCATTGTCCGTGGAACAAATATTGCAAATGCACAGAACTTTATGGACTTGTTATATAGTAGTAATTCTTCAGGTGGATATGATATTTGGCTCCACATCAAATCAGGAATAATGTATATCGCATTTGATCTTGATGTAGGAGGTGATCAGACCTATCCCTCCACTGCCTATCTATATGATCCTTCCAATTCCAATTCAGTGAATAGCGTTCCAGGACCTACTACATCCATTACATCGGCATGTCAGATGGGAATCCATGGTGGCGGTGGAAGTGAACGAACAGGAATTATCGCTTCTTTTCTTTCACAGGGAATGGGTGCTGGAACAAGTAATGCGATTGTTGTAGGAAAGGGGTTTGCCAATAATAATTGTGTTACCATTCTACATAACCATGTGGCAGATGGATCTGCTAATAATTATTTGGGTCTTGGTTATTTTGGATCAGATAATTTACTTACGTTGAAGGCAAATGGAAATGTTGGTATTGGTTCAACCAATCCTTCCTATTTACTTCACGGTTATGGAAATAGTGATGGAGGCGTTGAAATGTATTGGCAGAATGCCAATGCGGGTTCTAGTGCATATTGTCTTATCGGTGTTCGCAATAATATTCCAAGTCAAATGGTTATGTTTTTGAACAGTAATACACGAACAGTAGATGGCGGAGAAAATGTTGGCACTCTTCGCAATGACCAAGGAGATTTACGTTTACAGGGTGGGTTTCCGCTGAGTGATGCTACAGGTATTCGTATCAAAGCAACCACACAATTTGTTGGAATTGGAACCGATGCAATAACAGATGGTCCACTTTGTGTCTATAATAATAGTGGAACCTATGTCACTCAAAAAATAACACATGCTGCTGCATCCAATTGGTGTTTATGGATGTTACACGGTATTACTGCAGGAGCAGCTGCGAACTTTATTACATTTAATGGATCAGATGGAAATCTACGTGGTTCTATTACATCTAGTGGCAATAATACAATTTCATACAATACTGGATCCGATCTTCGCTTTAAAGAAAATATTGAAGATGTCGTTAATGCTCGTCAACTAATGGATTTGTTACGCCCTCGTCAGTTCCAAATGAAGGGCCATGCCCAGACCATGTATGGATTTATTGCTCAAGAAGTTCAAGACTCATTTCCAGAATTAGTTGTAACAGGCAACACAGAGGAGAAATACTTGTATCTAGATTACAGCAAGTTCGGTCCCATTGCCATTGCAGGAGTGAAACAGTTGTATCAAGAAAATGATGCCCTTAAAGCACGGGTTGCTGAACTAGAACAGACATTATCTGCTGTTGTTTCATGGGCAAAGACTCAGGGACTTTCTATATAATTTGATATATGATACATCTTTTGATTCTTTTTCATTGTATCATTTATATTCAGTGAAAAATAAGGGATTTTCATCTATCTCTCTATGGTAGAATGAGCACGAACTATCTTTCGTTACGGAGCACTGTAACTTATGTTTCATCAGGTGTTCAACCTTCTGTAGGAACGGTCTATACGGTTGGTTCCAACGGAAATCCCGCGTGGACCAGCACACTTGTATCACCTGTTCAGTTCTCCACCTTTTTGGGCTCCTCACTTGTCACTGGTTCGGTTGGATATTCTACCCTGACGGGTTCTACTCTTTATGGTAATTCTGGAACCGTTTCCACATTGACAGGATCTACTTTTGTAACTGGTTCGGTTGGATATTCTACCCTGACGGGTTCTACTCTTTATGGTAATTCTGGAACAATCTCTACATTGAGTGGATCAACTATTACTACAGGAACACTTGGGGCATCAGGATCTGTTTCTATTGGAACGCGTCTTCAAGCCTCCGTAGATGGATCAAATAACTTCTGGTTAAGTCTTCAAGGCTCTGAAACCGAAGTGAATCGTGTTGGAATTGGAATTGGTGGTAATCCGACAACAGGAACTGTTAGTTCATTATCTTTCAATGCAGGCGGGTCTAATTGCATGTTCATTCATAGCACAGGAAATGTAGGCATTGCTACTACTGATCCACAAGCCTTATTGGATGTTCGTGGACGTTGCTATTTAGGTGTATCAGGAAATCGTTATGTTGAACTTGCGGCAGATTCCTCTAATACATCATATATTGATTTTCATTCACAGGACTCTAGGGCAACGGATTATGATACACGCATTCAATCTTTGGGTGGAACCGCCACAGATGGACAAGGATCTCTTGAGTTTTATGCGAGAAATACACTTATAAAAGCCAGCACAATTGGCACTTCTGCTACAGCAACTAATTCCAATTATGGACTTCGTATTTCACAAGTAGATACAATTAATTCAACAGTTGGTCAAGTAATTGGTCAAATTGGATTTGAGGGGGCTGGACGTTCGGTCGTATCTGGATTTGTTCGTTGTCTAACCGATAGCTTTAATGGATATGATGATGCGGGTGGTCTTGCATTTGGAACCTCTGAAGGGGAATCAGGAGCATTAGAACGTGTGAGAATCAATGAATCAGGGTTTGTAGGAATTGGAACAACACTCCCACAAAATACGCTACATATTCATAATACAACAGCAGATCACGTTAGGGCACCTGATGGAGATCCCAGAAGTGGTCAAATCGTAATTACAAACAGTAAAACAGGCACGACTACTTATTCCATGACAATTGGAATGGATCAAGCCTATGGTATTGGATTTTTGAATGCAGCTGGAAATGGGAGTGTACAGCCAATCTGTATCAATACGCGTGGCGGATTTGTTGGAATTGGCACGACAAATCCAGGTGCTCCATTACATGTTTGTAAATCTACTAATTATCCAGAAGTATATATAGAATATACAGAAACAAACAGAGTAACATTAGGTTGTGGGGCAGGTGGCGCTTTTCTTGGATATAGTGGATATCTTGTAATAGGGACTATGACAGGACCACAGGTTACAGGATTTACTGAGTATATGCGGGTTACTTCAGATGGTAAATTGGGAATTGGTGGAACTCCCTCTTATCAACTTGATCTAAGCACGGATGGAGCCAGAAAACTGACCACATCTACTTGGCTAACTGGTTCAGATGCTCGTCTCAAAACCAATATTCAATTGGCAGATACCGCTCGTTGCTATGATATTATTAAATCCGTTCCATTGAAACGCTATACATGGCGTGATGATATGGATATTTATGATTCGGTTCGTGATCGTTCGAAGCTTGGTTGGATCGCACAGGATGTAGAAGCGGTCTTTCCTAAGGCAGTGGATCGTAATTCACTGAAATTTAATCAGAAATATGAGGAGATTGTATTAGATGACGGAAAAGTAGAAAAGAAATTGATCTCAGAAGAAGTAATTGAAGATTGTTTAACTCTAAATGCCGACCAAATCTATGCTGTCATGTATGGTGCTGTTCAGTCATTGATTCAGAAATCGGAAGAGAAAGATCTAATAATTACAGCATTAGAAGAGAAACTATCTACTACACAAGAACAACTCAATCATCAAACCTCTCGTATAGAATCATTACTCGCATGGGCTACTACACAGGGGTTCGCATCTTAATCGATGATGTAACATGATATCATAAAACGGTAAACAAAAGTAAGCAATTGTATTCTCTCTCCTGATTGATTCAAAAGCAGAAGAGAGAAGGGGGCAGAGAAGAGAGAAGAAGAGAGAAGAAGAGTATAGGGGTGTCCAGAGATACTCCCCGATTATCTTTCATTGTCATAGATACATGGCACTCAACTACTTGTCGTTGAAGAATTATGCCGAGTCCAATACGTCCATCGGAACACTATCGGTCTCCACGCTGACCGGCAGTGTTGTGACGGGGTTCTCTACGATTGCCAGTGGGGCGCTTACTGGTAGTACACTTCAAGCAAGTTCTATTACAGGTGCCACCGCCCTCGGGTTTTCCACGATTGCAGGTAACATCGTTTCCACCAACTCCATGGTCGTCCCTCAAATTCAATTGAATTCCACCATGATCTCTCTCGGTCCCAATACGCAGAGCACCATGGTCAGTTCCTCTAATGGATCCTACGCATCAGGGTCATGGTCGGTTACCAAGACAGGGCTCGTCAATCCAAAGAAGCTGGCAGTATCGTCTACGGGTCAATACCAGCTCGTTGTGTCTGAAACAACCGGCGGGCTCTGGCTGTCCTCCGATTCGGGTCTGACGTGGTCGGCCCTCGGTGCCTCTCAGGGTCTGCCGGTCTTGGAAGGATCGGCTCAGTGGGTGGCTGGCGCTGTGTCGGCGTCGGGTCAACAAATTACGTTGGCAGTTTCGGGTGGCTCTTTGTGGTTTTCTTCGGACTATGGTCGGACATTCGCTGTTTCGCCACAGGATACGCCTGATGTATGGGTGCCTTTGAATGGTTCTGTGAGTGATTTAATGGGTTCGTCGACAGTGACGGCAACAGGATCGCCTGGGTATGTGAATGTGGCTCAACCTGGTTTTACGGAGCAGGCGATTCGGTTGAGTAATGTGGTCACTACGTCCGCTACACAGTATGTTCGTGGAACGTGGGCGGGTGCTCAGAATTTTACGATAAGTGGTTGGTTTAATCCACAGTCCATTAATTCTACACTTCAAGTCATCTGTTCTGTGTATGGTGGAATGGTTCAATTGTATATCAATGGTGTTACCAATCTTCTCAATGCTCAGATCGCAACAGGTGTAGGATCTGCTTCAAACGTTATCACTACATCTTTCTCTCTTACTGCGAATACATGGTATTATTTTACTATCATTTACCAAATCAACGGAACCTGTTCTTTTTATGTGAATAATAATTTGATTGGAACATGTATTTCAAGCGGAAATGGCACATACCCAAATTCAGGTGTATTTAGTTTGGGAACATATGATACATCTATACTCAACTCATTCAACGGTCTCATCGCTGACTTCCGTTTGTATAACCGCGCGGTTACCTACACCCCTCTCCCCCATCTCGCCCCTGCATACTGGTTGCCCATGGAGGGATCGGTGGCGGATGCGGGTTCGTATGCGTTGGCCCACACGGCGACGCCGTTCGTGAACTGTGCGTTTGATGGGGTGTTGACGGATGCGCAGGGCAATTCCACGGTAACCGCTCCTGGCTTGGCTGTGTCGTATGTGGCTTCAGTTCCAAAGGGGGTGGCATCGTCACAGTCGTTAGCGTTAGTGAACACGGCGGGTGGAACGGCGGATCGATATGTGCGGGGTACATTAAATGCATCTTCAAATATTACTATTTCCTTCTGGTTTAATCCTCAAACAATCAATGGAACTTTACAAACTATTTTTGACACACCAATGGATATTGCTTTGTATATTGGAGCTTCAAATCATTTATTTTATCAGATACCATCGGGCGGAGGAACAGGAGTAATTACTGTAACACAGACATCATTTACATTGACCGCAAATACATGGTATTTTGTTACTATGATTTTTCAAACAAATGGTCTGTGTTCTCTGTTTGTGAACAATAGTCTGATTGGTTCATCAAATAATACAGGTGGATATGGAACATTATCATCCTCTGGATCATTTAGTCTTGGCACATATGATAATGCAACTACCCTCGCCTTCAACGGCTACATCTCCAACTTCCGTCTTCATAATACCGCCTTTGTCCAGACGCCCTCCCCCACGCTCGATCCGACCATTTACCTGCCGCTGGAGGGATCGGTCACGGATGAACGTGGATTTTCCACGGTGACCGCGACGGGTTCACCTGCCTACACGACATCGGTACGTGCGGGAGCATTGGGCACACAGGCGATCAATCTGGCGAACACGGCGGGCGGGACGGCGACACAGTATGTGCGAGGAACGTGGGCGGGTGCGGAGAATTTTACTATATCATTTTGGTTCTATCCTCGTTCTAATACTCCTCAAGTGATATTTAGTTCCTATAGCTCTAATATTTGTAGCATTCAAATGGGCACTAGTGTAGTAGCATATGTTCCATCAGGTGGTGGGACAAATTATGCCATGGTGGGTGCTACCAGTAACTTTTCATTGAATACATGGAATTATGTTGTTCTCGTGTTTCAGTCTAATAGCGTGTGTTCCTTTTATCTCAATAATGCGCTCATTGGAAGTGTTACAAATACACAGGGTCTAGGAACCGCTACTACTACACATTTCGTTCTTGGATGCGCTGATATCGGATTTGTAGATGCGTTTGATGGGTTGATAGATGACTTCCGTCTCTGGAACACTGCCGCGGCGCCCCACCCTGGTTCCACGATCTACCCCACGATCTACTTGCCGTTTGAGGGGTCCGTGGCGGATGCGCAGGGGGCTTCAGCGGTGACGGCGACAGGTATTTCCTCGGCGGATTACACCGCCTCGGTGCGAACAGGTGCGTTGGGAATCAGGGCAGTGAATTTGAATAATAGTGCAACGGTTGGTGGAACTGCCTCAAAATATATTCAAGGAACAATAGGTGGATCTACTAATTTCACGTTTAGTTTGTGGTTTAATGCTCAATCATTGAATGCTGTACAGTTTTTATTTAGTAATTACTATGATGGTTTTAATGTGCGAATCAATTCTGGTAACACAATTATGTTGGCAATTCCAAGCAATTCTGTATATTCTCAAACTACCATAACAACCACTTTTACTATCACAACTAGCACATGGTATTATGTATATGTTATTATTCAAATTGGCGGTGCCTGCTCTTTTTATGTGAACAATATATTAATTGGTTCTGCAAATTGTGCAGGTCTTGGTGAGTATTCACCATCTGGCACATATACGATTGGTGCGGGTAATGCGTCACCGTTTGCTGCCTTTAACGGCTACATCGACGACTTCCGCATTTGGAACGCCGCCGTGCCCTACGTGCCTGTCGCGGTAGTGAATCCTGTAGGATCGATCAAGTATGTTCCTGGCGCGGTGGGACAGACGGCGTTGTCGTTGGAGAATACTGCGGGTGGGACGGCGAGTAATTATGTGCGTGGCGGATGGAGTGGATCGAGCAGTTTTACAGTCAGTTGCTGGTTTAATTCACAGAGTATAACGCCTTCAAATTCAGCACAAATAATTTTTACCACTGGAGGAAATACAGGTTCGAATCAAGTAAATATATATATAAACGGATATTTCAATAATAGATTGACTCTACAGATTCCAAATAGTGTATATATCACTACAAATGAAGTAATTTTACAAAATGTATGGTATCATGTATACATTATCGTTCAACCAAATGGAAATACATGTTATCTTTATCTAAATGGCAATATATATACGACTTCGGCAAGCGCTACATATTCCCCCACTGGACTTTTTGGACTTGGAACATATGAAGCTCAATTAGCAAACGCCTTCAACGGCTACATCGACGACTTCCGCATCTACAACGCCGCCATCCCCTACTCCGCCTTGTTCCCCAAAAATCACACTCATCTCGCCATGTCAGGCAACGGGGCGTATCAGATGGCGGCCAATCAGACAGGTTCGCAGTCGGGTCAGCTGTGGTTGTCCAGCGATTCGGGTTCCACGTGGGCCCTACAGAGTGGGGCGTGTACGCCTGGCTTATGGTCCTCTCTATCCGCGTCGAATTCGGGTAAGTATTTGACGGCGCAGAGTCAGCCGGTGGTACAGCCGAATCAGAGTGGGTTGGTGACATCCACGTGGTCACAACAGGGGGTGACGTATACTGCGAGTGCGAGTTCTAATCTGAATGAAAACTATCCAGCATATGGTGCATTTAATAATTTTTTTAGTAGTTTAACATTCGTATATTCATGGGCATCTGCGATAGCATATTCAGGTGGAAACTATATAGGCGCTGTGTCAACAACGATTCAGGGTGGAATCGGTTCTGTATTAGGAGAGTGGATACAACTTCAAACATCAAGTCCACTTGTGTTACAATCTTATACATATGCGTGTGGTGGTTTTGGTAATATTCCGAAAAAGTACTATATCGTAGGTTCAAATGATAGTTCTACATGGTATCCACTTCAATATGTGAATATGGACTCCAATCCATTAACAGTAAATTTTACAGGTTGTTCTACAAATATTCTTATGAACTACACTGGAAGACAGACCATTCAGGGGCAGATTCTTGGCTCAGGTTATACTACGGCCTATTTATATACTACACAAGCCTTTCAATACTTTCGTATTGTTGCGACAAATAATTTTGGTGATGCGCTTTTTGAATTTGGTGAATTCATCCCCAACTTCATCGGCGGCTCCATCACGCCCAATCAATCAGGCCTGGCGGCGGCGTCGTGGTCTCAGTCGGGTGTGGGGTGGACGGTGACGGCTAGTTCGACAATAGCTGTTGCAGGATATGAGGTATATCGTTTGTTTAATAATAGTTCTTCAAATAGTTGGGCATGTCACGGCGGCTTATATAATAGTGATACAGGCGCTTATCTTGGCTCTGTATCTACTATTATTCAAGGTGGTATCGGTCCTACTTTAGGAGAATGGTTTCAGATTCAAGCATCAATGCCAATTGTGTTGCAATCCTATTCTATCTATACTGGCGCATTGGGAAGAAACCATTATGTTGTCGGATCAAATGATGGATCAACATGGTATCCTTTACAATATTTTAACCAAACCGCATATAGTGGAGCAGGAACAACTGGTAATTCGTATATCATCCTAAATTATACAGGAAATCAAACGATTGATACAATTGCTGCAGCAACAACCGCATATGCACCATATGTTACACAGGCATGGCAATATTTTCGTTTAATTACTACAACTGGATATAATTTTAATTTGATTGACTATAATGAATTTAAGCCCGTCTTCACTGCTGGCCAGAATAGCTCCTCCACCTTCGGTGCTTCATGGGTGCCCACGCTCCAGACGGGTGATGCGTTCAATGTGACGAAGAATCTGACGATTACATCGGCGGGGACGGGCTGGGCACAGTTGCCTGCGTTTACACCTGTATCACAGGGGGTGACGATTAGTTGCTGGTTTACATTACAATCTACTCCCGCAAATTATTGTCGTATTTTTGATGCGGGTGCTACAACAGGCGGCGGAGTAACAAATTATATTGAAATGCATCTAATGCCAAATGGCATAATTGTTATTCAACATGTTATATCAAATACTGTATATTATGCGATGAGTTCAGCATTATATTCTTTAAATACATTGAATCATGTAGTATGGACAATCGATGGTTCTGGAAATAATGTTCTCTATTTTAATAATGTATCTACCGTAACACTTTCAAGGACTCTAGCTAATCAAACGTATCCATATGTCTATATTGGTAAGAGTAATAATAATGACCCTTACCCCGACATGACCGTCACCGACTTCCGCATGTTCAACCGCGCTCTCAATGCAGCGGAGGTCTCTCAACTGTATACCAATAAGAACTATGGCCAGCCTGCGCTTGGCCCTCTTGTGACTTCGGAATCGGGTGAATATGTCCTCGCAGCCAATCAGTCGGTGGCCGCAGTCGCGAATGGCTATCTGACCAACCACCAGATCTCCTCTTATTCCAACCCTCTTCTGTCGGGCATCTCAGGTCCCATCGTCGACACCGCCGTGTCCCAATCCGGTCAGAACATGGTTCTCATCACTTCGAGTCGTCAGAACAACCTGTATTATTCACGAGATTATGGTGCTACATTTACTGGATTGACCATTGGCTCGTCCTCCTTAGCGTCTGGATTAGTGCCTCTGGCTCGTTTACCGCTAGATGGATCTGCGATTGATTTACAAGAGTCATTGTCACCAGCGACAGGAGCGGGCACAGTAACATATTCAACGTCCATTGTCAAGGTGGGTAGCGCATCAGCGTTTTTCAATAATACAGCGGGTTCCACCACTCCTACGAATTACTTGAATTACACGGTTCCGCCTGCTCTCAACGCTACTCCTATACTAACTATGGCCTGTTGGGTATATCCTACAGCGTTACCTTTATCCAATGAGGCATTCCCTATTGGATTTAATAATGGAGCTCAAAATCCAGGATCTAATTTGTATATAAGATCAAATGGTACATGTGGCTTTGGAATTAATGGTAATAGTGGATCAGGAGTATCAATTGTATCATCTACTACCATTACTATCAATATGTGGTCACATCTTATTGGGGTTGTTTCTGGTGGTGTAGCATCACTATATGTAAATGGAGTATTACAAGGAACAGCTGTTGTATCATTTACACCATCTCTTGCTCCATTTGGTAATCCAGTTACTAATCTCTTTGTTGGTGCTCTACATACAGCATATGGTGCCTTCGCAGGGTATGTCGATGATGTCCGTATTTACACCTCTGCTTTAACCGCTGCTGATGTGTTAACGTTATATAACAATGGCACAGCCGTTACCAATGATCGTTCATGGCCCATGGTCTCCTGTTCCATCTCCAACGACGGATCCTATCTAACTGCGACCAACTCAGCGGGTGATGTGTATCGTCTAAACAGTAATTCACAGGGTTATTCCCTAGCGATCGGATCGCAAGCTGGACAAGTCAATCAAGCACAGAACGCGATTGCCATTGGTAATCAAGCGGGTGTAATCAATCAATCTGCCAATTCCATCATTCTAAATGCGAGTGGATCAGCTCTAAACACGAATTCAAGTGGCTTCTTCGTGTCGCCCATTGGGACGACATCTGGATTGAATATGGAATTACTTGGATATGGAGCTGATTCACAGGTGGTGCGAACGGGAGTGACTGTAGCACCTGGTGGAAATGTGGGGATTGGGACAACGAATCCTAATTCCGCACTAGAAATATACTCAGCAAATCCTTCTATTTCTTTGAAATCATCTAGTGGTGGTACAAGTGATCAATCTTCTAATATATCATTTAAGAATGCATCCTATACAAATGCAATTATTACAGGCATTGAAAGAGCCAATGGTTATAATGGCATATGGGCAGGCGATTTAACATTTCAGAATTATTACTCAAATGGGTTATTCGAACGTATGCGTATTACCGCAATAGGTAATGTAGGCATTGGCACGACGAATCCAGGTGATCGCCTCCATGTATATGGTTACCCCGAATATTCAGCAATCTTCTTAGGCCAAAGCGCTACTTCTGATAAAACAAGTATTCTTAAATATTATCAAGGTAGTGGCAGTGGAACAGGGCGCTTAACCATAGGACATTATGGGGATAATCTAGATGCTGTTGGAACGGGTATAAATATTCTAAAAGGTGGCAATGTGGGTATCGGCATTACCAATCCTAGTTACAAACTCCATGTGGTCGGTGACATTTACGCCAGTGCAAATGTCATTGCCATGTCCGATCAACGTGTCAAACGTGATCTACAGCCACTTGGCCAAACTCTAGATCGTCTCTCCTCTCTTAATGGATACACTTACTTCCGTGACGGAAAAGATGAGCGTGAAATGGGTCTCATTGCCCAAGAAGTCCTAACTGTTTTTCCTGAGGCTGTTCACTACGATTCCCAACAAGATCGTTATGGTGTTAATTACGGATCTCTGATTGCACCTCTTTTGGAATCTATTAAAGATCTTAAGAAACAAGTGGATGTATTGACCCATAAAGTGCTTCTACAAGAGCAACAAATTGCTACATTACTATCGGCACAATGATCAATAGACACATTGTTTCCATTATAATTATGGAAATCTGATTCTGTGTTGATAGAAACAGAATCTAATTTTCTACACCGCTGATAGAAAATGGCCTACTTGGCAAATCGTAGTGTGACACAACGGAACACCGCTGTAGTGGCGTCCACACTCACTGGATCAACCATTACCACTTCCAATCTTACTGGATCTACTCTTCAAACACAGACACTTTCTCTTCAATCTACTATGATTGGATTAGGACCAAATACACAAAGCACATTTGTGAACGCCTCTCAGGGATCCTATGCTGCTGAATCTTGGAATAATACAACCTCCGCACTGACACTCAGCAATATACGCACTCTTGGAATGTCCTCTACGGGACAATATCAACTCGTCATTCAAGATGGAAATGAAACGGTCTACTTATCTTCTACTTCTGGTCAAACATGGTCTGCCTTAGGATCTGCAAATGGTCTTCCCACAGGATCACCTGCATATAAGAGTGCTGCTATTTCGGCGGATGGAAGTATTATTCTAGTAGCAATTGAAGGCGATTATCTCTACCGTTCTACCAATTCGGGTTTAACTTTTTCGGCTATTAACACTTCCAGTCCTCAAATCTATTTACCCTTAGATGGAAACACAACCGATGTAGCAGGTGGATCTTCTCCTGCCGTTACAGGATCGGTTTCCTATGTGCCTGGACCAGTGACGGGACAAGCGGTTTCCTTGGTAAATACAGCTGGATCTGCACCTACAAATTATATTCGCGGATCCTATTCACTTGGCTCCAATTTTACACTATCTTGTTGGTTTAACATGCAATCCTATCCTGCAAATAGTCAGATTGCAACGATTTTATCCGTCGGTGGAAATCCTGCGGGATCTGTCCATATTTATTATGTGAATAATAATGCGGGTAGAACTGGTTTGTATTCGGAAGCATATATATTAAATGGTCCAGCGGTTATTACAGCAGGATTTGCTCCAAACATTGAATTAAACACATGGTATCATGTGTATGTCATTTATCAAAGTGCGGGTGTATATAGTTTATATTTGAATGGTTCATTGATGGGAAGTATTTCAGGCCAAACACTGTTTAATAATCCAACGGGTTATGGAATTGGAACCTATTCTCAATTTGTAGGAGCAGCTGATGCATTTAATGGATACATCGATGATGTTCGTTTGATGAACTCGGCTATTACGAATTTTCCTCTTGTTAAAAGTCTATGGTCCAAAGTGGCTCTATCAGGATCGGGTGTATATGCCTTGGCAGGAAATACATTTGGTCGTGTCTTTTCTTCTAGTAATGGAGGTAGCACATGGACACATCAGAGCACGGCTCAAGCCGCTGGATCCATTTCCGATATTGAACTTTCTACAACAGGGCAGTATCAAGCCATTTTAAGTCAAAAAGTAGTTACACCGAATCAGAGCGGATTGGCTGCTTCTACATGGACACAGAATGGTGTAAATTGGACAGCATCGGCTAGTTCTGTATATTCATCATATTCTGCTGATAAAGCATTTAATAATAATCCAACTAGCACATGGGCGTCCAATTCATCAACCTATAATGGTTCTGGAACATATGCTGGTGCGGTGTCTACAACCATTCAGGGGGGAGTTGGTCCTATTTTGGGTGAATGGCTTCAACTTCAGAGTTCTACTCCTCTTATTTTGTATTCCTATACCTATGGTGTAGGAACACCTGTAAATCAACTACCAAAATCATATTATATTGTTGGATCAAATGATGGTTCTACATGGTATCCACTTCAATATGTTTCTATGACTACAAGCCCATTTACAACTACATTAGCAAAATGCTCTACCAATCTATTAATAAACTATACAGGAACACAAACGATTCAAGGAAATCAAACGGGTTCAGGATCAACTACTGCCTATCCAACTTCTACATCATCTTATTTATATTTTCGTCTTATCTTTGTAACTACATATGGCGGTGGAGTTGTAGAACTCAGCGAATTTTATCCCAACTTTCTTGCGGATAATACATTTAGTCCTCAACAGACTGGATTAATAACGAGCACATGGCAAACCTCTGGTATCACATGGAATGCAAGTGCGAGTTCTGTCTATAGTCCAACCTATCCTGCCTATCGTGCATTTAATAATACATCCAGCAGTCAATGGGTATGTGTAAATGCCGCATATAATACAACAACAGGTATCTATGGTTTATCGGCATCTACCACGATTGTCGATATTGGGAATCAACTAGGAGAATGGATACAAATAGATCATTCCGTTCCTCTGGTTCTAACAAGTTATTCCGCAACGGCAACCGGACCCAAACAGTTTCCAAAAACATATTATATTGTGGGATCGAATGATAAAACCACTTGGTATCCTGTTCAATATGCTACCTTTACAGTGAACCCCTTTACTACCGGATCTACAACGACTTCTACCATTATCGTAAACTATGCTGGAACACAGACCGTTCAGGGTGATACACAGGGTTCGCTGACCACTGCCACCTATTCCTATACCACACAGGCATTTACTTCCTATCGTTTTGTAGTTACAGCGGTTTGGCCAACCACCGATAGTCTGTTACAAATTGACGAACTCTATCTCAACTTCCTTGGTGGACAGAACTACAGTGTGAATTATGGCTCTACATGGTCTCCTGCGGTGTCGTATGGCGACGCGTTTAATGTGACGAAGAATGCAACTGTAACATCAGGTGGAGCTGGCATTGTTACATTGCCAGCGTGGAAGACAATAACAACTGGATTTACAATTAGTATATGGTTTGTTCTTAATTCGGCACCTATTACAAATTCAAGAATATTTGTTGCAAATACTGCTAGTAATCAGGGGATTGGAACACCCTTTATATTTATATCATTCTTGGGATCTCGTGTATTATCTTTTACACAAAAAGATGGCCCAGAATTCTTTTCAACCACTACATTTAATGCGTCTACATTATATCATGTTGTATGGACATCTGATGGGTTAAATCATCGTATATATATCAATGGAACACAAGAGTCTACTGCTTCAGGAACAGTTACAGCTACAACATACCCATATGTATATCTAGGAAAGTATACATTTGTAGGAGATCCTTATCCTAATATCACATATCGCGATTTCCGCATGTTCAATCGTGGTCTAACTGCTGCAGAAGTTGCCGCACTGTATGCGAATCAAAACTATGGAATGCCATCCCTTCCACTTCTGTCTGTTTCAGGAAATGGAAAATATGCTGTCGGTGCTAAAGATCAGAATCTTTACGTGGATGCAAACTATTTGTCAGGTTTTGGTGGAAGTAGTTACACAAATCCTACTCTAACTGGTATTAATGCTACCATTTCAGATGTAGCAGTATCTCATACAGGACAATACATGGTGCTTGTAACAGCTGGAACAACGAATAATGTATATTATTCTGTGGATTATGGATCTACCTTTACCTCACTAACGATTGGTTCTGCTCCTTTATTTAACTGTGATATGTCTGCAGATGGATCACGAATGTCGGTTTCTGGTCTAGCAATTACCTACACCCTAAATCGTAATTCCACTGGATTCTCCATTGCATTAGGATCACAGGCAGGTCGTGTTTCTCAGGCAACTAATGCGGTCGCCATTGGCAATCAAGCAGCTACATGGAATCAATCGGCTAATTCGATTGTAGTCAATGCAACTGGATCACAGGTCTCTACGCTTGGATCAGGTCTTTATGTGGCACCAATCGCCGATGCTGCATCATCTGCAAGTATCTCTTTGTCGCTTCTTGGTTATGGAACGGATCAACAGGTTGTTCAAACTGGATTAACAACGTATACAAATGGATCAGGATTTAGCGGAAATGTTGGAATTGGAACATCACTCCCATTAGAGGGATTACATTCACGTGATGTAATTTTAGTCGGTTCTACTTCACGAGGATTATTACGTCTTACCACGAGTGATGGAGTAAATTATATTCAATCTGGTCTTACAGCAACGGGATCATCTGTAGCACCCCTTTATTTTACAGGATATTATGGAGGGCCTATTCATATGGCTATTTCATCGAATGGATATGTGGGAATTGGAACAACAAATCCTATGAATCGTATTCATATTCACTCCGCAGTTGGAAATTATGATCCAGGCATTGCAATTACACATTCCACGACAACAGGCGTTCTTACTTGTGGATTAGCGGGTGGAGCGGGTTCTTATGCTGGAAATGCTGTAGCGGGTGATGCTATCTTTCGTAACGATGATGCTTCAAAGAAAGTCCATTTATTGGCTGGTATCGGTAATGCGGTGATGACCATTACAAGTAGTTCTGTGGGTATTGGTGTAACTACACCTATTGGTGCTCTAGAAATTAAATCTGCGATTAACTTTTCTTCACTATCTACAAATCCGATTCCTGGAAATTTATTTTTAACCACAACAACAGGTAACCAACGTTTAATTTTAGGTGCAGCCTACACAGGTGGAATAGGATCTGCTTCCTATATTCAATCTAGTGATTTTTATAATTCAGTAGACAATGTAGGACCTCTTATTCTTAATCCATTAGGTGGCAATGTCGGCATTGGAACATCAACTCCCAATGCCGCACTACAATTATCAAATACTGTTACAAATCGAAAAATTGTGTTATGGGAAAATGCAAATGATGATCATCATTATTATGGTTTTGGAATTAATTCTGCTACATTACGATACCAAGTAGATTCTACCAATGCAAATCATATCTTTTATGCAGCAGCGTCTGGATCAGCTTCTAATGAATTGATGCGTATTCAAGGTAATGGTAATGTCGGTATTGGAACAACAAATCCATCTGCACCTCTTCATATCAGTGCCTCGGGAACAAATAATCCTGCAACAAATGGAATATATGTGTATAATACATCAAATACAGCAGGTCAAGATGCGATTATTACAATGAGAACAGCAGGAACCGCAGGAGGAAATCCATATATTAGTTGGGATATTTCAGATGAATTTGGATGGTCTATGGGTATTGATAATGCAGATGATAATAAATTAAAAATTTCAGCATCATGGTCTAGTTTATCATCTGCTACTAAACTTGTAATTGATATGGGTGGCAATGTTGGTATCGGAACAAACAACCCAGGATCCTACAAACTCTACGTTCAAGGCGATATCTATGCCAGTGGAAATATCACGGGTCTATCCGATCGTCGGTTCAAAACACAGATTGAACCTCTTGTGGGAGCACTGGATCGTCTTTCGGTTGTGAATGGATACACCTACTTCCGTTCAGATCATCGTCCAGACGAAAGACAAATGGGTCTCATTGCCCAAGAAGTCCAAGAAGTCTATCCAGAGGCTGTAACCTATGATAATGATAATGATCGTTACGGTGTTAATTATGGTGCAATGATTGCTCCATTGATCCAAGCGATGAAGGAGATGCGTTCTGAATATAGCACACTGATCGGTCAATTGAAGGAAGAAATTAGTTCTCTTAAAGCGGAACGACCGATGTAATCCGTATTATTGTTATAAATAAATACAATGACATATTCTCCATTTTATAAAGTAGAATATGACATTGCCCTCAGGACAAATTTCACTTGTTGATTTAAATAACACATTAAATGGTGGAGCAGCCGGTCCCATCTATCTCACCTCTTTTTATGCAAATGGCTCTACCAAATCGCGCGGAATGACAGGAATTCCTTTAAGTGGTCAGATTGGACTCCAAGGATTCCAAGGGAAGAGAGCCATTCCTGTCGTCAGTGGATTAATCGGTAAATACACGGGAGAAAGTTGGAATGGATCTACATTGGTGGATGAGACGGGGAGTGGGAATAATTCTAACGCATCGCGTGGCGGAGCTATTACAACTGCTACATCCACAACGACTGGACTAAAATATATTTATGGTGGAACATCCGCTGGTTTACAATTTCCATCTGCTATTTTACCGCCTACATATACATTATTCCATTTGACACGTTATAATGGGGGGTCACGTGGACGTATTATGAATGGAAACTCTTCTAATTGGTTATCTACTCATCATGCTGGATCAAGCACACGTTGTTATCATGAAGGATATTTATACGATGATGATTTTGTAAATTCAAATGTTTTATCTTGGTGTCTTACCTCTGATCAAAATAGTTTGTATCGTATGAATGGAAGAACATTTGGAACAAGTGGAGGAAGTGCATCAACGGCATTAACCATTAATTATGGCTATTATATAGAAACAGAATCATCTGATTGGGCGGTCTACTGTTTCTTTGTTTATAATCGCACACTAAGTCTTGCTGAAATCCAAGATATGGAGGCATACCTTCGTGCACAATACCAAACACTTATTATGTCAGTGAATGATTGGTATTCTTTGTTTACAAGGGTAAATTCCGCAAATTTTACTATGGTTCAGTCTGGAGTAGATCCGTTTGTTCAATTACAAATGAATGATAAGGGCATACAATCATCCAACACTTCATTATGGTATAATAAAAGTATTCAGAATTATTCTAGTTTTGTAGTTGATTTTTATGTATATATTGTAGATGGATCCGCATTTGGTGGTTCAGCAGATGGTTCTAGTTTCAATGTAGGTCATACAGGACAGAGTTTTTGGGGAGAAGGTCCGAATGTTCCCGCTTTTTGTATTGCCTTTCATCTATATGCACAGGGAAAAACACCAGGGATTTATCTCTATAATAATGCGGGAACACAGGTAGGCTTTTATCAAGTTGCTTTAGGAAATAGCACATGGACGCGTGTTCGTATTATTTATACAAGAAGCACTACAAATACATGGCAAATCTTTTACAATAATACAAGTGTAATTACATATAGTAATCCAAATAATGAATCATGGGTGACTTCATCCGCAGGGACAAATTTTGGTTTTGGATCACGAAATGGAGGATATACACACGATTTTTATGTGAGTCAATTTAGTTTATATATTCAAGACTAAGACCCTTGTGAAGGCAATCCTGACAATATCGTTCTTGTCCATTCCTCCTTGGCTTGTTCAAGAGTCATTTCAGGCTTATTTAATTTACGATTGACTTGATTATGAAACTCTACCATATATTCAAATAGAGCCATTCGTTTTTTAACGTTATCGTCCTGTTCAAGAAAACGATTGACATATTCCAAATAATGATTCGAACAGGCCTTACACGGGATACAACTTGCAACGGATCGTAGTGTTTCAAGAGCCTGAAGAGTGACACGCTCTTGAACTTCTGGCATTTCGAAATCAACTATGCTTGTAGTATGAATGAGACCCCATAGAAAGGTGCCCCAATGATGTTTGGATCGGAAGATAGTGCTCGTGGCCATGTTCTACTTATCGTCCATAGACTTCTACTCTCATGGTTCTATTCAAACCAGCCGATCCACAACATCCATAATAATCTCCAGCACTATATGAATTATTGGCTCCTCCACCACCCCATGCTCCATACATTCCAATTCCACCAAAGGCGTCGGGACTTCCATAATCGGTTGCTCCATTTTCATTCCAAAGAAATCCCCATCGGACTTGAAACCAACTACTTGAAATATGATTTACACCTCCGATGACAAACTTTTTTGCGGGTGACTGTGAAGACCAAATGGCAGTAGAGAAACCAGGAAAGGATGAAGGATCAGAATAAGAAGGGACATCTCTTGCAGATCCTGTAGAAAATCCAGTAATTGCGGTCGTTCTTGCTCCTCCACCACCATAATAATTATTAACCAACCAAGTCCATGTTTCAGATTGTGGAATAGATCCACCTGTTTGACCCACATCAGGCCAAAAAGCCATCACATCTTTAATCGGAGCAGTATTCATAACTCCATATTTCGCATCTGCATTATTACGAGTTAGATCATTTGTATTTAATGTTGTATTCGCATCCGTCCAATAACTGGAATAATAGTTAAACGTAGAACCGCGGGTTGCCTTCATCATCATCATCCATCCGCCTCCATCCCATTTCATATTCATAAGACAATAGGTTGGGGCAGATGTATCGCCAACAGTAATATAATAAATACCATCTTCATTTGTTTTTGTAATGGAACGAAGAATACGTGCGGAAGGAGTGGGATAATTACTATAAACACCCATTCCAAAGAAGACATATCCAGAAAAGTTATAGGTTCTTGTAATTCCAGGACCTGAAAAGGAGAGGGAAAATCCATCACTTGATGTATTATCACCAAATTGGATTCGTATCGGATACAGCGTATCTGCTGTTAGAGAAATGGTTCCACTTCTTTCTTGAAGAGTATGTATGCCGCCATTGTTTACTAGTGCATTGGCTGTGGTATAACCAGATTGAGCAGTTGATCCAATCCATACATAAGATGCATCATTTGACTCAGTATAAAAAGTATAGGAACCTGTTGTAGGGGCATAAAAGTAACCAACCCATTCCACTGAATAAAGATCCCATGACCCATCTGTTGGAATAATTCCATTTGTTGCAGTGCTAATTGTTGAAAAGTTAGTAACCAGAATAGGCGTCGTGCTTTCTGTTTTTGTATTAAACCAATTTGGATCATCTGCAAAATATCCTCCACTGGTAGATTGTGTATTTGTATTAAAAGAACTCACACCCTGACTTGACGTATTTGCTCCTGCAGTTCCTCCTGATCCACCATTGGTCTGGCCAGAACTATTACTTCCACCTGCTCCTCCAGCCGAAGAACCTGCTCCTCCAAATTGATTTGCAGCTCCATTTCCACCACCTGATGCAGAATACGTTACTCCATTAATCACAACAGAGGTTGTTCCACCATTTTGACTTGTAGATCCACTTCCACCTCCTCCTACTGTCAGTGTAGCGACAATTCCATTAGTAACCGATACATTGTAGACTTGTAAATATCCACCTCCACCTCCTCCACCACCACGACTATTTGTTACGGAATTGTTACCACCACCACCTCCTCCCATAAGAAGAATACGAACGGTGCCTGTACTTGTGAAGGTATAAGAAGTAGATGTTTGTGTAAAATATTCATTGGTATTGAGGGAAAGATGGATAAACCCATTGGCACCATTTCCACCTGAAAGGGGTCCAACCGCAAACCAGTAACCACCTCCACCGCCACCGGATCCAAATCCATTACCACCTGCTCCACCTGTGCCACCATTTGCTCCACCGCCGGTCGTAGATGCGGAAGAAGGAGAAAGGAGAGATCCATTATCATAAACAAGAACACCACCTGCTCCTCCACCGCCTGGAAAATATCCGGATCCAGCAACTCCTCCAGCACCTGCGGAGAAAGTATATCTCCCACTAAAAATACGCATAGGTATGCCATGTAACATGGATTTGAGTTTTCCTCGAAGTTTATTAAGACTAAAATCGGATGCGGTCACACCAGGTATCCCTTTCGAATGATAGTTACGATAGTCACTCATACGAATGGGCCCCGTGATGGGCGCAGTCGGAAGTGCAGGGACAGTTGGATAAGGCAAGGTATCACTTCCATAGGGCGTCGTATTTGAATTGGGCCAAAAACTATAATAGGTATAACCGTCGTGATTCTCTTGAGTCAGAGTCGAGCCATTACGATTTGCTATTAAATTTGAAGTATACACAGTATTACCATTTCCGTCTCTTAGCACTAGAACAATCCCTGCCGTTCGACCACTACAACAATCTAGACGATTCGTAAGTTCAACCCGATAGATCTCCTGTTCTTGGCCTAAATCAGCCATTACCCAAGGATATTCTGAGCCACACGATGAATGATAGAAGGTATTGTCATTGTTATCTACCATATTAGGGGATGGAAACGATCCACCATAATTATCTAATGAGCTGGTTGTCACGGAGCCTGAAATAATATTATCTCCATCCGCTTCGGTATAGACACGAACGCCTCCCAGATTCATACAACGACCTACACCACCGTTGCTGTTTCCGTATTCAAAGCGAATGTATTGTGCTTTTAAAAGTGGCGACCGATTCATAGCCTCTTTTAAATGCCTCAGGGAAATAGGTCCTGTTGTGGGGACGGTTGTCATGTTCTATTACTAGAGGATCCAATAATTTATCGGATATACACTTCTACTCGTGCCGTGCGATTAATTCCCGTTTGATCCGCACAGCAAGCAATCCAATCACCTGCGGAATGACTATTTGGATTAAGTCCTATACCACCCCATACATCATTTGACCCCCAATCTGACTCATTATTCCATGCAAAACCCCATCTCACATTCGCTACATTTCCTCCTGTATTTTGTGTAAAGTTAATACCATAAAAGGAGTTACCTGCTTGACTACTAAAGGCCGTTCCTCTTTCAACCCCCTTGGCGGTTCCAAACGAGACGTTACTTGCGGTGGAGAAGTAGTTAATCAGTGTTTGTTTATTTCCCGAATTGTAATTATTTTTCATCCAACACCAGTTATTATAAGTAGACAGAGATAAGCTTCCACCTGTTCCTGAATTAAAATTAAACGGGATATCAGGCCATAGTGCCAAGAGATCTTTGGATGGAAAATAATTCATAGTATGAAACTTGGCATCCGCGTCGTTTCGTGTGGTATCCGATGGATTGAGTGTGGTTACCGTTGTCCAGTGTGAGGAACTGTAGGGAAATGTGGTTCCGCGTGTGGCTTTGAGTGCCATCATCCATCCTCCTCCATCCACTGCGGTATCCATGATACAGTAGACTTGTGTGGCTCCTACCGTTGGCAAATTGATCCAATATACTCCGTTCGTATTGGTTCCTGTGAGGTTTTTAATATAGAGCGCGCTTGGTGCAGCGCGTTCAGAGGTGGATCCGTCAAAATAATGGGTTAATGTATTCAGGGTAGACCCTGCATAGTTGGTAGAAACGAGATAGTTTGATCCAGTAGAATATCCTGCTGTAATATCATTGAATCCAGGCGCGTCATATGATGTTCGCCATTGTGGATAGGTTTCTATGGAATAAGTTCCTAAAAATGTATTCACTGTATAATCGCCGTTTGGTTCTCCAAAGGGGACATCCCAAATATACCATAATCCGCCATCTTTACAAGTCCAATCAGGAACACCATTATAAGAACCAGCGGTTGAACCACTATTACCGAAGCGTGGATCAAACATGGCACGGTTTGCTCCCGAACTACTATAGTCATTGGTTCCGATAGAAGATGCTCCACGATAGACGGGTATAGCAGTGAACCATGTAGAATATGTGCTACCGATCACATTATAAATATATTGATAAATAGCTCTCCAGTGATCTTGATTTCGTGGAATAACAAGATCCAATCCAAGTGCGGTTCCTGAATGGGTGGATGTAGGAGCATTCACACTCGTTCCACTGGTAATCTGATAAAAATCAAACCCTCCCCGTTTAATATCCACATACATTTGTAGAGCATTTGGCATAGAGGCTGATTTAATCCAATAGGTTCCATTGGGTAACCATGGATTCGAAGAGAAAATGGCATATCCACTGGTGGCTGGATTGGATGAAGTTGTTCCTTGAATGCGAGTGGTGATTTCTGTATTGCCATTACGAATCACATATTCATAGTCACTGCTTCCACTCAAATTGCGTGTTTGACAAAATAGATAACCCGTTCCTTCATACACGCGAACGCCACTTGGAGGGGCCCAACTAAATTTGAAGTATGCTCCGCCTCCAGCGTCTCCAAATTGAAGTCGAAATGGATAATATTGCCCTCCTGTGAGTGAAATGGTGGCATTTCTTTCTCCCATATCCCATTCGGCACTTATATTTGAATTTGCAACAGTATAACCCGATAGGGCATTTTGACCAATCCAAAAATAGCTATAGTTATCACTTGATAAATAAAACGTATAGGATCCTGTGATTGGAGCAAAAAAAAGACCATACCATTCAACAGAATAATTAAGATTGCTTGCTACATTTCCGATAACTTTATCTCTTCCATTTGTTTCCCAATCTGCCGTTGAATTAGAGAATCCGCCTGTAGCAGAATAGGTCGATCTTAGATTGGTCGTCACTCCAGTGATATTGGGTGTATTATTCATAAAAAATGTAGGATCATTGTTATGATATTTACCCCAATAAATTCTCATAAATAGGCCATTTCTCAATACAAATCCTGAATAATTCATTAAACTTGCGGTAGCACTGGTTTGAAGTCCCGCTAGGGTTTTTCCCTGATCAATCGAAAAGGTGCCTGTGGTGACCCCTAGTGCTGATTTCAATTGAGAGAACTTGATGGGGCCAGTGGAAGGTGGAACGGGCATTCCACGTTCAATGTGATTACGTTCGTTTATAGATAAAAAGGATTTGAAGATAAAAAGATAGTGTAGTTCACCATTCAAGTATTCGGAAGCATAAGCACTTCGACCGATACATTCATTTCCTGCTCGGCCGTCCCAACCTGAACGTATGGCAGAGACACCTTGTGGGGTTCCATTAATATATAAATAGCTATAGGATCCATCATAGGCATAAGTCACTGTATTTCCTATTGTATAGGTATTCGTTGAACCTGCAAAATCATTATTATACCAGTAATTTAGATATCCATTTGTATTACGACGAAATCCATGTCCTAAGTTATTTCCTGGTCCGCTTCCTCCACTTCCTAGCCATGTTCCTGCTGTTCCTCCAATGGTATGATGTTTTGTGGTAACAGTATAGGCGATATTATTTGGAACTGTCCCTGAGGGTAAGTTTAAAAATCCTGTTCCTGATCCCGTTGTAAAATCGACTCTACTATGAATGATATCAAAGCGTGGTTGTTGTGCCGTGGTGGATTGGGTGGCATGATTTCCTTTGCCTGATTGATCATACCATGTGACCACGAACGCAGTAGATGTTCCTAACCACGATTCTACACTTGTTCCTGTTCCATTTACTGCCGTTCCAAGAGAGCCATAAGGATCTGCATAAAAGTCGGCGGTTACATTGTCACTGCTTCTTCTAAGATTAACAGTAGGACCTGTATATGAAGTTGATACACGAAAGGTAGCATATGCACCATGACATGTCGTATTGGATACAATATCTAACGGTAACTGGACGGCCATACTCTATTCTATCTCTTTTTTCTTTTTCTTTTAACGACCAAATAATTCCACTCGCATGGTGCGATTGAGACCAGTGGACGATTGACAACAAAAAATTCCATCACCTGCACTATAATCGGCAACAAATGATCCCCAATTCAGATTCATACCAATTCCACCAATGACGTCCATTGATGTCCAATCATTTAACGCATTCTCATTGAATACAAAACCAATACGAACACGACCATTCGGTGCACCATATCCGTTTGCTAAATGGGTAGATCCACCTAAAATGGTTCGTCGAGAAGGGACTTGAGCCGACCAAATGGCAGTGGAGTAACCAGGAAAGTTAGAAGGTTCTGATGTATTCAAAAAATGGGTGGTTGCATCACGAGAATTGCTCGAAGATAGACCTGTGATCGCATTGATACGTGTCCCACCATAGAAATAATTATTAATAAGCCATGACCATGATTCTGTTTGTGAAATAGAACCACCTGTATATCCTACGTCGGGCCATAGTGCAAGTATATCTTTAATCGGAGCAGAATTCATAACGGGAAACTTCGCATCTGCATCTGTCCGTGTCGTATCGGTCGGATTCAATGTCGTTCCAGCATCTGTCCAGTAAGTGGAATTATAATTAAAGGTGGTTCCACGTGTCGCTTTCATCATCATCATCCAGCCTCCTCCATCCCACTTACTGTTCATTAAACAATAAGTGGGTGTAGCCGTTCCAGCAACATTTATATAATACATTTTGTCCACGTTGGTGGGATAGACGGCTTTAAGTAGTCTAGCACTTGGGGCAGGAAAGGTGGTATAGTTTCCAATGCCATAAAAGACATAACCCGCTAGATTATAGGTTCTTGAAATGCTTGGTCCTGCGAAAGAAACATACATATTATCACCATGATAATTCTCTCCCATTTGAATGCGAATGGGATAATAGGTATCCGCAGTAAGTGAAATGGTTCCACTCGCAGTAAGAATACCATGAAGGCCTCCATTATTTACAAGGGCATTTGCGGTAGTATATCCAGATAGTGCATTAGATCCAATCCATACATAAGATGCGTCATCGGATTCAGTATAAAAGGTATAAGATCCTGTAGTAGGGGCGTAAAAATAACCGAACCACTCTACCGAGTAGGTTTCCCATGGGTCTCCGTTTGGAATAATTCCTCCCGTTGCAGCATTAATACTTGTAAAATCAGTAGCAAGGCCAATCGGATAATTGGATGTTCTACTCTCAAACCATGTTGGATCATCCGCAAAATAACCACCGCCGTTCATAATATGGTTTGTAACAACGGTTGCTCCTTGACTGGTCGTGCTTGTTTGTGTTGCCCCACCTGAACTTCCTGCTGTTTCTCCGCCAGAACTTCCTCCTGTTCCACCCGAAGAAGATCCTGCTCCACCATACTGATTGCCTGAACCGTTTCCTCCTCCTGCTGCAGTATAAGATACACCATTGATTGTTACAGTTGTTGTTCCACCATCTGTATCGGCTACACCTGCTCCACCAACTGTAATCGTAGCAACGGTTCCATTTGTAACAGGAATAAAATAACTCTGTAGATATCCTGCTCCACCACCACCTCCTCCACGATTATTAGCTCCTGCATTTGTTCCTCCACCTCCACCTCCACCCATAAGTAACAAACGGGCGGTTCCTCCTGATGTAAAGGTATAGGAAGTCGAGGCGTTCGTAAAATATTCAGTACTACCCATTTGAAGATAGACGAATCCACTTGCTCCTTATCCTGCTGCAGTAGATGCAGTACCTGATCCACCTCCGCCTGCTCCAAAGCCTGTTCCTGCTGCTCCCCCTGTTGCAGCTGCAGAGGTAGCAGAAGAGTTTGGACTCTGAGCGAGCGCGCCTTGACCAAATATACTCTGACTAACGGTTACACCACCTGCTCCACCACCACCTGCAAATGATCCTGTTCCTTCCGCTCCACCTGCTCCTGTGGCAAAGAGATATTGTCTTCGGAAGATCCGATACTGTAGTCCATCCAATAATGCCTTTCCCTTTCCTTGAAATGCGGTAAGACTCATATTTGTATCACCCATTCCAGGTATACCGCGTGTATATCGTGTTGATGCTGATTTTGTATAATCTTGTAAACTAACTGGTCCTGATCCACCCATTACCGCTTGAATATCCGCAAAAGATATTGGACCTGATGCTGGAAGTGTCGCCATTCTCTATTCTTATCTCTTCTTTATCTCTTCTGTATCTCTTTTGTTAATTCGTATGTGATCTAACAAAAGCGATCCATTCTTCTATCATTTAATGGCGACGACGATGAGTTTTGCGTTTACCGTGGGTCTTACGTTTACCATGGCTTTTACGTTTACCATGGCTCTTACGCTTTCCTCCATGGCTCTTGCGCTTTCCTCCATGGCTCTTACGTTTGCTATGGCTCTTACGTTTGCTATGGCTCTTACGCTTGCTATGGCTCTTACGTCTGCCTCCTGCCTGAGACAAGACATTGACCGTGTATTCATTGTTGCCCGACTTTTTTACTTTGAACTTCATCGGGCCTCCTGGAGTAGAAGAGGAAGACGAGGACGAAGACGAGGACGAAGAGGACGAGGGAGGAGCATTGGCCGCGGCAGCGGCAGCGACATTCTTGCCAGCCGCATTGGCGGCTGCTGAAGAGTTAGGAGCAGAAGCGTTAGGAGCAGCAGAGTTAGAAGCGGATGAATTGGTGCTCATTCTATTTAGAAGAACGAGAAAACACAGTAGGCTAGATGGGACTGGATTGGAAATAAAATTGACAGAGTGTGCCACTCCGTTTGAAGTGGAAGACGAACAACCGGATACACTATGATTCAAGGTCTGTCTTATTGTTCCAACGCGATCTCAGAAGAGGATGAAAAACGACTCATCAGTCTCTTTGATGAGAAAGGACAATGGGTGCCCATCACTGAATCACCCAATAGTCGTCGTGTTCAACATTATGGCTATCATTACGATTATCGTTCAGGAAGAACAACACAACAGGCTACAGCGATTCCATCGGAATTGTTTGATCTCTGTCCTATGGCAAAAGAGTTTGGAATGAATCAAGTGATTGTCAATGAATATTATCCTGGACAGGGGATTAGTGCCCATACCGATTCGAAGGCATATGGAGATACGATTCTGTGTTATACTATTGGAAGCGGAGCAACTATGCGTTTTACCTACAAAGAGGGAAAAATGGATGTATATGTGGAACCACGATCGGTTTATATCATGGAGGGCGAGGCCCGTTATGACTGGAAGCATGAAATGATCGGGCGAAAATCAGATGTCGTAGATGGAAAAAAATTGGCACGTGGTCGTCGTATTTCGATCACCTTTCGTATGGTTCCTGTTCAGTAGATTCTCTTAATCTTATACACACTATACATTATTTAAATCTTTTTTCTAATGGAAGGATAAGGGTCTAGATGACATCAGAGGTTCAAGTGGAAGAAGAATGGTTCACGGTTCATGTAAAGACCGCGAAATCGAGCGAGGAGATGGATTTGGAGACGAAACTAAATAAGAAGATCGATGTGCTTCAGACATTAGTGCATCAGCAATCGGAAATGATTATGGCATTAAGCCAACAAATTCGGGAGTTGAAGAGTGAACTTCATTCTACGACGCATCAATCTGCTTCGCAAAATGATCGCACCCATCAGTTGTTAGAGGAATTAAAAAGAGTAAAGGAACGTGAATTAAATGCCGCCTTACGGCGACACCAGCCTGTTCCCTTTTATAATTCGAATCATATGGTGCAATGGGATGGAGCGATTTTGAGGACGATGCCTCCTCTTTCTCCTTTATTTCGTGGCTCTGTCACCTCTAAAGGTGTATCATTATGAATGGAGTAACGAAGAACAAGAGGGCTAAGAAGAAGGAGGATCATACTCGTCCAAAAACTGGATCAAATAGGTTTGATATTGTATATCCTTATGTGTGACAGGAATGCCATAGCGATCGGCCCAACGATGGAGCAAATCAAAGTATACATGATAAAATGTGCGAGCATCGTCTTGGCCCGATTGGATAAAATACCACTGTGTTTCATAAAGTAGCGCGTAGCGTGTAATCGACGGAGACTGAAACCGCATACAGAAGAAGCATCTGGATTGTGGAAAATGAAACCAATCAGGCTTATAATATAATTCACATCGACCACAGCGGAACTCGGGGTAGTGAATCTCTCTTACTGGTGTAATAGAAGGGAGTGCTTGGACCAAATCTGACATATCGATGGATCGTGCCATGATGACAGGAGAGGGTGGCGGAGCGCGGGTTGCTCCTTCCATGATAATCCATGTGTTTCAATTTTTTCGTTTAAGTGGGCACTAATAACGTCGAAATGCGAAGAAGAAACAGAAGGCAACGAGTCCGAGAAGAAAGATAAAATACGCACAAGAAAGGACACGAGCCCGTAATTTACATTGACATGTCCGTTTGGTTCGGTTACAGCCCTCACATGTATATCGAAACACATTTCGTTTGGTTTTACGGACAGAGCGTAGAAAGTTCCGATCCACATGGATCAATTCATACAGATCTTCGTCATCAAGAAAAGACAGTAGATGCTGTAGCGTATCCTCTTTTACCGATTCATGGAAAGACCGTGATGGATACAGAGCGAGAATACAGTCATTCCCTTCCGTGGGATGAATAGAAAAACCCATAGAAAAGCCCATAGAAAGGCCAATAGAAAAGCCAATGATTCAGATAGAAGAGATGGAAGGAGTTCAACGTGTATATGATACAGGGATTCGTTATGCCAAGCGACGATATCTACCCAATACTCTTGGGTCGGTCCTCTATATCCTACTTTATACGGTCCTTGTATTTACGTTGACAGAATACTTGATGCGCGGAGTCATTACTCGTTGGCTGTATATCGGATCCGTCATCATGGTAGTGAGTATGGTGTATAGCGGTGCGATCACGACAGATCACCTGTTATAATAGAGCTATAGATGGTGAAGTTATTGGATGTTCATATGATTCTGTCTGTCTTCCATTTATTGATTGTCGTTCCCCTCTTTTTATTCGTCGGCTACCAGCGCTCCGATACACCCCGATGGGTCTATCTCTCTCTCTTATCGGTGGGTTTCATTGTAACGATCTATCACGGTGTTCGGCTTATTCAGCGCTACGGCAGATCCGTTTTTGCGTGGGTCCATGTCCTCCATGCGCTTCTGATCGGTCCTTTGCTATGCTATATTGGTTATTATGGCCGTGATACACCTCGTTGGGCGTATGAGGTATTACTTATTCTCGGGTTCGGTGCTTTTGGCTATCATCTGTTTCAACTCGTGAAGGGTCTAGAGGCCTATCCCGAGCCTGAATCCAGTGCTCCTCGTCTCGCTTCTCCCACCTATCTGCATTCTGCTTGAAGAGGGTTTAAAGGGTGAGTGTAGGAAAAAATTGAAGTGACGGAGTGGGTGAGAAAAAGGGAAAGGTCATGGCTGATCAGTTAGTCATCATGGATGAATGTGATAAGTGTGTGGATTATGTGGCGATGGTGTCGGATGGACACTCGTGGCGCTGTGTCTGTTGTGGATTAATGGAGGGGACAATCTATCTTGGACAACGAGAGGGCGTCTTTCTGTGGCATCGTTATCGTTTGCCATGTGGTCATGAATCGCATGAACGGTGTTTTCGTCGCTGGTGTTATCGCGAAGAGAGAATTGGATGTCCAACATGTGGTCCTATTCAAATGACGGTGGAGAATCAGTTCTGTATCTACTGTAAAAATTGGGGTCATCCTCGTAAGGAATGTCCTGTCTTACATCTTCGCTTTTATACTACAAGTGGAAAAGATAAGGCGCTTTCTGTCTCTCCACATTAGGACAAGAGAGGTTGAAGTGTCGTATATTTTGAAGTAGATTTATCAAAAGGCATACAATTTTTAATGTGATAATAAAAGGCAGAGGTAGACTGAAAGGGCTCGCGACAATGGCGACAAGAATAGGATCGGTTCTCTGGATAGTAATGTAAATAGGGTAAAATCTCGTCTTGAAAGTGGACACGTAGGCAATGGATAACACAATTGCCTTTCGTATGGGACTGAAACTCGCAGCCCTGAAATGGACAGGAAAAGGCACGATGTGTATCATTGGCTAGTTGATCGGCGTGTTTGGATCGCAGATGTAAATCTAATGTCTGTTTCTGTAGAAAGGTTTTATTACAATGTTGACAGGTGTGATTGACCTCTTCTAAATGTTTCTTCATATGGTAGTGCATCGAATTCTGCCGTCTTTTTGTGATTCCACAGGTCGGACACACAAAATGACCCTCGTTGTTTTTTGTGTATTTTAATGGCATGGTTCGTGCTTGACTCGTTTGCGTGTTTTTGGACATTTCAATTTTTTTATGTTAGGATGGTGATGGCTGGGGTTTAGGTTCTTGTGGTCGCCTTTGACTTCGGCTTTTACCTTTGGCTTTTACTTCGGCTTTTACTTCGGCTTTTACTTCGGCTTTTACTTCGGCTTTTACCTTCGGCTTATAAAACAGCTCGGTAGTTGAAGAAGCGGTTCTATATCTTCGGCTTCCCATTGGATCGCACCTATTCCTTGATAGACATAGTCTCCATGACGACCATGAGTGATTACACTTGGATGTTTTCCATAAAATCCGGTTGCCAGAGTGGGACTGGTTCGCCATATCCATCGGGCATTTACCGGCTGATGACGGATCCATTCCCCTAGCCATTCGCGACCGATCCCTTTTGTTCCACGATGGGTCGGATGAACAAAGAATTTATCTAGATAACGAAAGGACGGATATTTCCAACTGATCGAAGCGGCCTTCCATGACCCTGAATGGAAATAGAACTCGACACGACAAGAAGGACGAAAAAAACGGAGAGGAATATCATCATGCCACGGTTTTTCAAAAGATTGTGTCATTTGTCTTAGTATGTCTTGCTGTTGCGCGAAAGATAGGTCCATCCACTGGACAGAATAATACATCGTTTAGGGGTGATTACTTACTTCACATCAGTAAACTTTTTAGCTCCCGTTGCGTGTCGGAGAGTATAGATCGTCTGCTTCTTCCAATCCGTTCCTACCGCCTTTTCACTCATTAGATACATATCTCCTCCATTCAATGGAATTTCCATCGTATATCCCACAGGCGAGCCATGGCGATACCATTGGTAACAGATCGAGAGTGGAGCTCCAAGACGGAGAGCAATCACTTTTCGGCGCTCGGAATCTCCGTGGTAGCCAATTCCACATGTGCGAATATCATAATAGTAATTTCCCTCTCCCTTCATATTTGTGGCCTTTTCGCCAAAATAGACAGGAAATTGCTCAACGATCCGACGAGTTAGCGGAACATCTTCCAATGCGATAATCCGTCCTTTACCCTGTGAATAATTGGGCTCTTGAGATTGACTGTCGAAACACAGGTTCCATCGCGCATGTTTCTGGACGACTCGGCCATACATATAGGCTTTTTTGTCTACAGGCAGTTCGGCCTGTTCTTTAAAACAGGATTCATGCGCATCTTTCTCTTCAGGCAAGAAGAAGGAGACGGCGTTACGAATCACAAGGAGATAGGCGGGAGGAAGATCCAATTCAGGTTCATTCTCATGTAAATCGTATCGCTCCACAGTGGCTCCTAATGCCTCCAATCGATTATAAATATCCTCAATGTCTTCGTATTGAAATCCCTGACCCTCGGCCACACGCTGGCCCATTTGTTGCATTCCAACATGATTCTCTGCTTGATCTCCAAAGGTCAGTGTAATCGTGCTCTTTTCTAGATCCATTGTCTATGGTTGCTTGTCGCTTGTCGCTTGTCGCTTGTAAAAAAGAGGGATAATGTTTTCAATTTTTTCTTAGGAGGGGATTACAGTAGATCGGCAGAGGGTCGTTGATAAATACCAGGATGAACGGACAGAGAATTCCAATAGATATATTCTGGATGCTTTTCCAAGAAGGGAAGAGCATGGGGATGAAGAGAAAGGGATCCGCAATTGATGGTATATTGAAATGTATCATCATAAGCGGTTTGTCCTTGAGCATTCTCCAAATGATTGAAGCGTGTGAGGCTGTATCCGATATTGGATACAAGAATAGAGGAGGCCACTAACGGCGGATCGGTGACTAAGAGGCGCTGTTCAATCATATCAATGACGTCAGGCGATGGATTGTTACAGAGCAACCCCCAATGAATCTTGTCTGGGTGTTGTCTAAGAAGTGAAATGGCACTTGGATTCGCTGATAACTGTTTCCAAGCAGAAGGAGGAAGCTGATCCAAGTGCTCTTCAACATAAGCGATAAAGTCAGGATGTTTCTTTTTACAGATGTTTTCCCAGCCTTCCACAGTGTGTTCAGGCAAGTAACGGCGAAACCACTGAATCACATCAGGATGGGTCTGATGATAAATCGCCAAATGACTGACTCGTTCAGGATACTCAAAGAGGAGTGGGATGGCGGCCTCATTCACCGATAGGGTTGACCAATTGAGACGCTCCAGAAGGGTCGGATCGTTATTAATTTTTTCTTTCAAGAGTTCAATGGCATCAGGGGAAGGATTAGAACAGAGTCCTCCCGTATGGAGATACTCAGGATAGCGACGAAGAAGGGGGACGGCATTTTCATTTTGAGACAGATGAAGGGTAAAGAAACGAGATCCATAACGAGATCCATTAATGGACCATCCTTGTTCAAATGCGTGTTCCAATAAAGGGGTTAACGTGGGATTATAAGCGATCCATCCCGCATTTCTCGGGAAATGCTTCTCCACGAGATCCATGTGACGAGTGAGAAGAGAGTAGGCCCCATGATTGTTAAAGAGGCGTGTCCAGCCTTTGTCTGATAATTGATCGATGTATTTCTCGGCAATGTCCAGATGATGTGTGTAAAATGCACAATAATCCAGATGATATTTGGCGTATGACTCTTTATCCGCTTCGCTGGGAAGATAGGATGGATTTTCAATTCGCAAATGGAGATTCAGTTGTGCTTCATCAATCCATGGAAGGAGAGGTGATATGGTATCATCCAGAAAGAGGAGATATATGACATCCTCTCGCATTTCTTGGGATGGATCGCACGTCGGTGTATCTTTCTCGTCATCTTCGGGAGAGAGTAAGCGAAGACATGGGACAGGCACTCTATAATCTTTGGAGATACAATCCAAGAATTCACTGATGAGACGAACGGGATATTCGTAGAGACGTCCCGTCATGGACTTTGCGGTTTTCATGGTCGGTGGGATAGATTGTGATTCTTCACTCATTGTGGTAGCGATTGTGCGGTTGCTTGTCCTTTTCCATTAGAGAGGCTGGGAGTTCAATTTTTTCCTTTAAGCGACCACGTCAGATTAAAAAAAGATGTATGGGAAGGGGGTAAAAAATGAGGGGATCACCTCTTTTCTATGCGATAGCGACGATAATGGTCATTGTATGTAGTCCTGTATTATTTGTTCAATGGATATGGTTAAAAGCAACGGACGTTGTTAAAGATGTTTCATGCTGGAGATCAGATCGGACACCTCTTCATCGTGATTCTCATCCACATATTCTGCCTCATAATACTTCCATAGTTGATTCATCTCGTGAAGGGTCGTGTAATACGTATCCAGATCAAAGATCGGAGAAACCGACCATTGCTCCACAAGTAGTTGAAGACCTTTCTCAATTTGCGCGGCTTGTTCGGCCAGTGAAGGATTCTGGAAATGATATTTCTCATTCAGATGTCTCCAATTCAACTCTGAATACTGATAAATCTTGAGGAATCGTTCTTGGAACCACTCTTGTGACGGTTGAATTCCGTGTTCATACATGTGGCCAATTTCACATGTTAACATCTCTAATTGAGTGGCCTCTGAATGCTGATAGAGTTCTTCTAATTTCATCTCTACTTCTTCCATCATATCTTCTGAATACATGCTTGCCATACTTGGTGTAGAAAGAGCGGTGTGTAACTCCTGTCTTTTCTGTAAAAAAACAGGAGGGTTCAATTTTTTTGATTGGATCGGACAGACAGAGGAGCGAGTAACGGATCAGGAGGTTAGGATTACTTCATAGGGATTTGTTTGAAATAGCGGAGAAGATGGGTTACGGTGTGATCTTCAGGAAGAGGTGTATAGTCACTGGGAAGAAGAATATGCAAAAGACGATCAATCTGTGCCATAACAGAACAAAACACGGTCAGTTGAAATCGCTTCTCTGTATTGATTTCATTCAATAGCAACTGAAAGGTTTCGTGGATTGTTAAACACAACGGATAAACGGCAGAATGGTGCGCTTTCAGATGTTCTCCTAGTCCTAGCCAGTTCAATGAAGCATATTCACGGATGGCTGTCTCTCGTTTGGTATACCACGCCTCAAATGGAGAAATAGCACCCATCAGATAATTCTTTGCATCATTGTATAATAAGGCTATCTGTTTATTTGGAGGAAGTTGAGTAAGTTGATCTACTTGTTGTTCCAACTGATAGACCTCATCTGTAGGATCAGGATAGATAGAAGGATAGTCCAGAAAGTTGAAGCGAATCATCTTAGTAAGGAAAGGAGGAGGGATAGCTAGAGGGCTTATTCTGTCTTATTTTAGACTCGGCGTTGGTTGTCAATTTTATTATCCATTCTGTCTTTTCTGTCAGACTCTTTTGATAGTATATAGACAATACAGATATGGATAGTTATAAATGGAAATAACTGTAACAGATCAGCGCTTTGACCGATGCTGTATAACAGAAGGAAGATATATACGCTGTATATTTACAGAGTGCCATATTGGTGGAAGGGGGGTTGGATTATCTGTCTCTACTAGCGGGTCTGTCTCTACTAGCGGGTCTGTCTCTACTAGCGGGTCTGTCTCTACTGATCGTTGTGTCCAGGTAATAAAGAGTCCGGATACGGTGGTCTCTAAAAATCTACGGTCTTCATAGAGAACACATGTCGCAAACTAAGAAAGTCAAGGCGGTTGGAAGCAAGGCCGAAGTATACCACGGAAGCGCTCGTCACACTGCGGGTGGTTTGAAGCGCAAGGATCTGATGAAGCACAAGGGTCGTATTGTGTCCAAGAAGCAACATGCGGCGGGAAAGAAGGCCATTAAGCGTCTATTTTCTCTGGGATACAAGCCCACCAAGGGCAAGTTCGTTGCCATGCGCAAATCCATGGTGGATGGTCGCAAGCGTCGTAAGACCAAGAAGCGCGGTGGTGCCAATGGCATTCCCTCGGATTTTGGATCAGGAATGGATAAAGCTCTTGGATCACTCCTGAAGATGTAAATTACGCTATAATACGTTATAATATTATAAATAAATACATTGGAAATATTTATTTATAATAGTAGAATGAGTCATTTATCGAACGATGATCGATTACCAAATGCTCCTCTGATTATTCAGAAGGCGAGGGAAATACAGCACGCTGTAAATGAATTGGGATTTTTTCTTTCTCCTCATTCACTTGAATTGGAGATAGAGCCTAGTCTTCCTGGTATGAATTTGATTCCTCTACCCATGGTGGAATCAGGTCAGCGTGTTCCGAATATGATGAGCGTGAAGTATTCTCTGAATGAAGAGACCTATTGTACACTTGTTTTTGAAATGGAAGAGCGTGAGGATGGTTATGTATTTACTTCATTTATTCCGAGCGTATATTCCAATATGAGATTTGGAACAGGCACCTTTTTGTTTTATTTACAGATTTTATTGGCTCATCGATCTGGAGCGCGATTTATCGTATTAGACAATGATACAAATAGTCCAGAGCGTGCCGCACAGGGTATTTATAAATGGTTTCGTCCAAATAATCGCAATATGAATAACCGTCAACGACAGCGTCTCCAAAATGCTACAACCATGTATAATAAATTATCGATTACAGGCGGTAAAATGGTTCTCGATCTACAGGAATTTTCAATAGATACATGGAAAGAACATGTCAAGAGTATTTCTATAAAAAGAAATAACAATGAGGATACGCCATGGGCGGAAGGATTTTCATCCAAAGTGGATCGGCTTTTAGCTTCTTTGGCTTCTTCGGCATCGGCTTCCTCTTACAGACCTGTTCGACGCTCTACCAGAGCAAAAAGCCGTTCTCCTTATTCTCGTGGTGGATTTAGAAAAACAAAGAGAGGCCGTCGTCGTCGCAGTCATCAAAGACGTCGTAAATCTTCCAATACACTTCGAAAATAATCCGTCTGTCTTTCCTTCTGGAGACGATACCGAATCTCTACAGAAGTAGACCAGTGAATGGGAGAGGAAAATGTTTTGGAGCGATCCCATGCGGATTTGAATTGTTTCTTCTGAAATTGAAACTCTTTAAAGGCACAATCATCATCCTCTGTCTTCATATCTTTTCCTTTTATGATATACATTTTCTGTAGGGAGGTCTGGTGGATCACATACAGAGCATCCGAACGAATCCATGTCTGCCCCATATAAATCCACTCTTTTCTTGTGCTTTTTAGTTCAATCGGGAAAATGGTTCGTTCATCATAGACGTGAAAGTCTGGCCATTTCTGAGAGCCATTCGGATAACGCTCATATCCCACTCTTTTAGATAAAAAAATTCCATGACGAATCAATTGGCGCTCAAATGACTCCTCAAATTGTATCCCCGAACCCTTCACTCGTTTTGGATTCATATACCATTCATAAAGAGCCCGTTCTAAACGCTTCCAAATTCGCATGGGGTATTATGATCTGTCTTTTTTAGATCTGTTACAGAGATACTCAATCCTCATTCGATGACCTGAATTGATCTGTCAGCCACGAAAATAACTCTGTCAGTTGTTTGGAAGTAAGACGTTCATTTGGCTGGACAGAGACTGGATCATACCAATAAATTGACCCATTTGTGGTAGATTCATTCATCCTTGTCCATGCCATCCCTGCATTGGCCACTCTCAACTCCTGTAAAATCTCCTTGTGCTCTTTCATCGAATAAGATCCACGATAAACGGCTTGAATCATCCGATGAGTGTATTCCAAATAACTCGTGCTAACCTCTTCCATTGGAGAGAAAAAGATCGTGTCATATGGATGGAGTCGGATGACAGGCTGTGAAGTAATATGAATCAGTGTAATTCCATGATGTAACTTTTGCCATAGTCCATCAGGTATAGAAACGTCTTCTACAACAACGAGAAGAGGCTTAGGAGCATATGTCATATACGTAAGAACAAGTGTCCAGTCATGACTGTCTTTCATCTGAAAACTGGCGTCATACGACAGAGACAGATGTTTGGAAAAATGAAAGGCATGTTGAGACAGACGGATTTTTTTACGGAACGGATCTCTCAGTTTTTGAATCCATTCCATCCAGGGCGGATACTTGACCGAAGACATATTGGATGGAATAGGATACAGAATTTTGGAGCCATGTAGATTGGTATTGAATGCCTCTAATTGAATCGTCTGTTGATCCATTTCCTAATTGTCTGTGTAGCTTCCTTTCTATTCTTTTTAGACGCGGGTGACTTATTCTTCCATGAGTGATAACAGATGACTCCAATAGGAAATACATTTTGATCTATCCATCTGCATATATTGATGTAAATAGGTCCAGAATTGATGGAGCGTGAAGGGATGATCTGTCCGAATGGATTCCATCAAGATACATCCTGCCATATCCCATTTCGGAACAGCTCCACCCATTTCTACGATTCGATGACTAATCCAATTGTCTTCATTATCGTCCCCCGATGATCCATAGCGTTCACATAGCTCTATCATTTTCTCCACACGTCGTATGGTCACTCCACCACCTCCTGGAACATTCTTCTTCCATCCCCACGGATTTCCATAATAATCCGCACTGAAGAGAAATGGCTTAAGCTTTCTACGAATCAATACGTCCATTTGGATCGTCATAATATATTTGGCACGAATCATCCGATACGAATCGGCTGATGTGAAAAAATGATTGTATTCTGTTTTGCCATGTTGGCGAGTGCCAATCCCTTTAAATACGGGTAAAATATGATAATGTGGTGCTTTCTCTTGTAGAATGGATCGAATGAACGCCTCATTCGCATCGGAACAGAATAGATAAACGGACATGGTGGGACAGGCCCATGCCATATTCTTTAAGATAAAATCAAAATTGGGATGTGGACGACGCTCTACAATCACAAAGGCATTCTCTGACTCATAGGGTGGCAAATACGTCTCCCATATCGCATTCAATTTCGCCATATATTTTTCAATTAAATAATGATAAATATACGGTTCCAAGGTTAGCCGAAAGAGATCTAATCGTTCGGCCTCTTCAGTAGGGGCCGTGTGATAGAGTTGATGAGCCACTTCATAGATCGTATCGATCTTCATGTTATATTAATTTGTGGTCTTAGACGCAACTTTATATTCTCTCTTCAGTAGAATGTATCAGCCCTCTGGACAATATTCGGTATCGTTACTCAAAACAGCGGGTATTATTATCCTCATTGATCTCTTCTGGATTGCAACGGGTGGAATCTATGCTCGATCCATTGCTGAAAAAATACAGGGGGGAGCGATAGAAATACGCTATCTCCCTGCTCTGATTACTTATCTTTTCCTCGCATACATGCTTTTAGAAACAAAATCCTACAAGCAAGCATTTATTTACGGAGTATGTATTTATGGTGTATATGATTTTACCACCTTGGCACTATTATCCGATTATGATTGGAAATTTGCCATTGCTGACACCCTTTGGGGCGGATTGTTATTTGTATTTGCCCGATATATGTTACAGGCATTTTAATAATGGAAACGGAAACAGGGGTTCAATTCACGCTCCCGTTTCTCTTTCAATAGAATCGCATGATTGATCAAATGGAGAATCAGAAACAAGAAAAAGAGAAACCGAATAATACCAGGATATTCCTCACTCGTCCGAACAAGCACACGATATTCTTCTGGCTCCTCCTCTGATTCCTCTTCCTCCGATTCCTCCAATTCGCGATCCGAATATCCACTCGTTGTTGAACCCTCCTCGTCTTCTTCCTCGTCTTCTTCCTCGTCTTCTTCCTCATTTTTCTCGTTATCCGACTCAGATGATGGATCAATCAATGGAGGCATGTCGTCATCGCTGTCTACTTCTTGCTCTTGCTCTTGTTTGGCATCCGATGATGACGATGGAAAGGTAGTCATCTCAATCGGCTCATCGGTATGAGGCAATACTTTCCACTGAAACGTATCACCTTCCAATACCTTCTCATCAAATGACTCACTATCCGAATCCAGTCCAACATCAAGCGGTTTAGGCTGAGACAATGGCTTAGACAATGGTTCTGAATGAGACGTCACCGAAAACTCATTCAAATCTTCGACCGAACGAGTCAGATCCACAGAAGGATCCGATGCATCTGAACCCGTCCGTGATGGAGGTGGAGTAGCCGTGGAAGACAGAGCAGGACTTGATACTGCTCCATTATCCAGATTCTCATTGGTTGTAATGGATACAACTTCTTGATCAACCGATGTAGAAACAGAAGTAGAAGATGACTCGTTCTTGTTAGACATATTGATTAATTGTGATGGATTCGCTAAGTGATTAGGTTCAAAATGGTTTAAGTTCTTGGAGATTACAGTAATCGTCAGAGGATCTAACCAGAAGGGAAAACTAGATATGGATAAAATTGATGAACCCAATAGAGCAATGAAAGACGTAGAGCAACAACGATCAATCATGAGCATCTCTCTCTCTGGAAGCATTGTCTCTTCACAACTACCTTCACTCCCTAAAAAGACGGTGAAAGTCTGTATTCCACGTGTAGGGTCTACTTTATATATCGGAACACATTGTAATGATGGACGGCCCATAACAAGTAGCTGGAAATACAAACGCGCGGTATCTCTCGGTATCCCCATTGTTCGAGTCCCAGATGAAAGACAGAATCATGTGGTGGAGAAAGAAGAGAAAGAGGAGAAAGAGGAACCGAGAAGAAAAGAGGAAACTCAATTATGGGTGGATAAATATCGCCCTACTTCGTTGGATGAAGTCATCGGTCATAAAACTGAAATTCAACAACTTCGCACTTGGCTTCAACAATGGGATCATGGTATTCCGACCCATCGAGGAGTAATTGTCACAGGCCCACCTGGCATTGGCAAAACGACAACCCTTCATCTTCTTGCGGCCTCCCTCGGATACGCCGTGACCGAATACAATGCCAGTGACAGCCGTTCCATTCAAAAACTCCGTGGCATCTTCTTACTTGGAGTGAAACGCATTCGTAAAGAAGTCATCATTATGGATGAAGTAGATGGCCTATCTGAACGAGGCGGGGTGGGAGAACTTGCTACCATTCTCCGTAAAACAACGACACCTATGTTCTGTATTGCCAATGAGCGTCCTCCTAAGTTAAAACCACTTCTCTCTGCGTGTGCAGAAATCCGTTTCAGTCGACCCATGCGATCCACCATCGCTACTGCTCTTATGAGAATTGTGGAAAAAGAAGGGATCGCCATCCAACAAGTGGAACTGGAAACCATGTGCGAAAAAAACGGAAATGACATTCGTGCCATTCTGAATCAATTGTCCTTTTATCATCAGGCAAAAGGATCAGCAGGAGATAAAGATGCCCTCCATCGTATGGAACCCTTTTCTGTCACACAACGCCTGTTTGCTCAGAAGCGAATGTCGTGGAATGAAGCAACCGATTTGATATTTGTAGACTATCATCTTATCCCCTTAATGATTCAAGAAGCATACGTCTATGCGGGTCAAGATAATATGAAAGCGATTGAAGAAGCAGCGAATGAACTATCCTATGGAGATATTATGACACGAAAGATCTATCAAACACAGAATTGGGGTCTCATTCCCCATGCGATTAGTCAGCCCATTTGTGCTGTTAAAATGGTGCCAGGAAAAGCGCCTTTCCAGATCTTTCCTCAACTTCTTGGTAAAATGTCGAAACAGCGGAAACATGCCCGTTTGATGGAAGATATGGCACGAAGAATTACAGGTGGAAGGTCGGCTTCTGTCATGCGATTGGATTACGCCGATCCACTTCGTAAAGTCATTTCCCATGACTTCTTACAGGCAAAGCCATCGATGGAAAAGGTTATCCAACGCATGAATTCATTGGGTATGACCCGTGATGATCTCTTTGAAGCCTTGGAAGAGACCGGTTGTGAATCTATCGTGATTCCTACAAAGGTGAAAACTGCATTTACTCGAGAATGGAATAAAACACATGGAGGATCGGATATTACACGAGTGCGCACAAAGGGGAAGAAAGGGAAATCAGATAACGGGAAAGAAGATAAGAACGGGGAAGATAATGAAGAAGAGGAGAGTGGGGAAGACGAGAACGGTGAAGAGATAGAAGAGGAGTGGGATGTGGAAGATGCCTGTTAGACATAGGGATTATAGGACCATTGTAGAAGAGCCTGACGTTGAACCGGACGGCAAGATAAATCACCTTTTTTACAGTTTTTCAGAATTTGTCCGAGATGACGACGAAATGCCTTCCAGCGTTGTATCTGGATACGATCCAACTCGGGAATACGACGTCCCAAATAATACCGACAATACCATTCAAACCACCCTCTGTGATCCGGATTCACATTGGGATCCGACAGAGCAGGATACTGTTTTGCGATGTGACCGTCTGGATTAGGGATCCAACCCTTCGCTTCCCATTCCTGTAAAGGAAGACGGGATTTGACCTTCAGGGCATTTACTTCTGGATTCGGGCCCTGCGGAGACAGTTTGCCCTTTTTCAGAGCAGGAAGAAACCATTCACGGGGATATTCTAGCAAGCAGTCGTTGAGATACTTTCCTTCAAATACACCTTCTGCCAACATCTCGGCGGGGGTATAATGGGGTTTGAATTCGGGATCCATTCCTTTGCCAGGTGATTCCTGTAAGACATAGGTATAACCCTTTTGCATTTTATTATGAACATGGATTCGGATACCTTTCGTATATTCCGATGCGGGATTCCCCTTTTGAAGAATGCGTTCCATTTCGTCGGTAGTGGATAGACTAAGAACTCGTTTATCCTTGAAGTGCATGGATGAAGTTGCTCTATTCTGTTTGCCAAGTTTAAAAATTGATGGAGATATTCTCTTTAGCCATTTGAAGACCACTACCATGAAACGATATGCTCCACCGAAACCCGCTCCTTTACCCGAGGATTATGACGAGTTTTATGCTACACTTACTCCTGCCGAGAAAGAGCTAGATACATTGGCCAAAGAAATGCTTGCCTCCTCCTACTTTATTCAATGGTCGCATATGTATTTAAAATGGTCCAAGGCAAAAGCCGACTCCAAGGCTAATGCCGACTCTAAGGCTAATGCCGACTCCAAGGCTAATGCCGACTCTAAGGCAAACGCTTCGTAGATATTCAACCTATGTATTTAGTAGAACCATAATGAGATTGCCATTATACGATTCTTTTCATTTTGGAAAGTCTGCTGGAAGAAAACCATTTTTTATTTTCCTTTTTAAAACCTTATTTTTCATCTTACCAGCTATTCTAATAAGTCATTTATTGGATGAATTCATGAATTCGTTATATAATAAAACGGATTACGATTCTATACATGTCATCATGCTTGTGATTCATATGTTCTTAATTATTACGGTTATGTATGTTTTCATTATTTATTTTGAGAATTATTCATATGAATTTCAGACCACTATCGCTGGCAGTTTTTTCATTGCGCTTTTCTTTGGATTTCAACCCTATTTTATGGATCATTTGAAATATTATATTCGTAAAATATGTTAATCATAGATCTTCAAAAAATACAATCGGTTGTTTGGAGTGTAACCCCGCATCAACGGCTTTTTTCTTGTCCCCCTTTCCCTCTTCATAATGTGCCATCGGTCCCTTTTCTATCGAATGAAGAATAATAGATTCCATCGGATAAGGACGATAATGAAGAATGTGTTGTAGAGCAAATGAAGAAAGCCAATCGGCTGGAAAGGCTACCGTGTCCAACGGAGTAGAGACAGTCAGTGATTGAAGATAGGAATCTGTGGAGGAATATGCTAACAATCTAAGTAGCTCATCTTTCCATTGCTGAATCAATCGGCTGTCTTTGTTGGCTGCTATACATCTGTGGTCTATAAAAGGCTGTAAAGGCTGCTTTGTTCGTGAATCCCATTGAAACATGGAACATTCTCCAAATCTTGGGAATAACCATTCAGAAACAGGAGCATTTAGAAGTGTTTGTGAATCCAGCCATAATCCACCATGTTCCGCCAAGGCATAGAGTGAAAGCGCCTCTTCCCATCGTTCTCTGTCTCTCCATAATGGAACAGAACTGCGTTCTGGAATCACAACATACCCTTGGTAGGTCTTCGGTGTGAGAACAATAATTTCATAAGTGGGATGATGAGCCCTCCACGAGGAATAACACTGTTGTTGGAGTTTGGTAGGTGTCTCTGAATCATGATATGTCCATATTTTTTTAGGAAGTTGATTGTATTGTTCATTCTGATGAAAATGAGGGAATTCCCTATATCGATAAAATGACACTGTAAATAGTATCAAAATGGAAAGAACAAAGAAAAGTAGCCCTGATGTCGTATATCCCCATTCCATTTCTCTTGTGAGACAATTTAAACTATTTTAATAGAAAGAGAGGAAAGGGACTCGGTCTTATCCGCAATATAAAATGATGGATCGTGTGGGTTGTCGTGTGGGGTGTCGTGTTGGAATTCTGTATCGTGGATCAAAATGTATCGAGTCTGTCTGTCTCCCTTTCGGAGGGTCTGTCTATGAAGAGGATGGCATCGGACAAGAGTTGGATAAACGATGGACTCGATGTGACTCAGAAGAAGAATGGGAAGAAATTCAACGATGGCTATTGGCTAAGGGTAATGATGTAGTGGATCGAGATGACAGTTATCTGTCTTATTTTAACAGATGTTTGACAGAGGGATCTGTCAATTATTATCTGTATGAAAAGGGGGTTGGATGGTCCTGTGGAGATGTGACAGGAAAGACACCTATTAGTAGCAAGTTGTTGAAACTGTCGGATGCTATTTATGAAATGGAGGAATGGGCAATCAGCCTAAAGTATCAAGAATCATCTCAAGATAGTTAAGTGGATTCTATCATGGCTTCTTCTGCTTCTTCTTCCGTTGCGCCTTCGCAAAAATGCCAGATGAGTGATGGTATCGGATTTGTGGAGTGTCTGGAGGTATTTGGAGATGATTTGACGGTGGTAAATGCCGCACGTGTTTCGTTTGATAAAGTATCTACAGAATTGAAACAGGCGGATAAGAAGTTGATTGCGTATTTGGCAAAACATGAACACGTGTCGCCCTTCTTTCATCCACAGGTTCGTTTCCGTATTAAGATGCCTCTGTTTGTAGCACGTGAGTGGTTTCGTCATACGATTGGATTTGCTCGAAATGAAGTCAGTCGTCGTTATGTGGATTCGGTTCCAGAGTGTTGGGTTCCACGGGCAGAGGAGATTCGTGAACGAGATGCTAAAGTGAAACAGGGTTCCAAATCCACTCCTGTGGCAGATTCCAATGAGGTTCATGAGGTAATGGCGGATCATACGCACGGAACCATTGCTCTATATGAGTCATTGTTGGCAAAGGGAGTCGCACCTGAGGTAGCTCGTTCTATCCTGCCACAGAGTATGTATACTGAATTTATTGAGACCGCGTCTCTCGCAGCCATTGCGCGTCTGTGTCACCTGCGTTTGGGTCCTGATGCTCAAAAGGAGATCCGCGACTATGCAGGAGCTGTATCCGAGTTGATGGCCTATGCTTTCCCTGTTTCATGGGCGGCATTGAATCAGAGTGAACTGGATCAGGGAGCATAAGTGGTATATTTTATGTTTGTTATCTATTCATATTCACAAAATTGGTGCGTAAAAATCAGGCGCTTTAAGTCTACGGTGTATATACATAGGAGCTAGTGTATATACACCCCCATACGATGAGTTCAGCCATTCCAGAAGTAAGAAACACCTCTGAGAAATCTCCAAACTTTCTAAGTCATATTATCATAAATCATTCATTAAAGTTAGTTCATCTTGTAACTGATTCCTCTGATGAATTTATAGAATTTACTAAAAAAATATTTGGTATATTTGAATATAATTATGAAATTAAAACGGTGTTTGATGCGAAAAAAGAGTATGCCATTAATTTTCACCTAGTGACAGAAAAAATGATGTCTGATATTTATAGCCATTTTACAACTATCTTAAGTAATCGTATTCCTTATAACTTATATACCTATTCACCAGAAACATATGATGAGGGTTATCGAAATTATATTCGTTCTTACTCATCTTTTTTTACAATGAGAGATAAAACAAAAAATATATTTTCCAATTTAGATTTTGAAAAGGAAGAAAAGTCGCAAAGCAATTTACTAATAAAACCAAATTCAGAACTAGAAAATAAGAATTCAAAGGGTTTATATGATACCAGTGCCGCATGGAACTCCTATTTTACGAATATGAATCCTGAAATAGATCAAATACAAAAGAAAGACTCCGTTCTTCTTGGATCTGATATTGAATGGACGTTGCCAACAGGGGTTAAACGATCCAAAATGGATCCGACTTCTTTCTATTTTATTGACAATGATTGGAGCAATAAAACAATGGAGGAAAAATATCATCCTGTAGCCATTCTTTATGATGAAGGTCAAAGTATGACCTATGTTGTATCGGGTGAGGATTGTAAATGGGTTACAAAGTGGGGTAAACTGATGGATGGAACAACTGTATTAAAAGAATATGATAAATTATATTCTGGCACATGTGATACACTACAGAAATATTTTCAATGTCATTTGTTTATTGATTTAGAAGATGCTCGTGAAAAGGTAAATAGTTATGATTTACTTCATCAACTCTCAAAAAAGCGAAATCCAGTAGAAGCGAAGATTCAAGCGTATTTGCTCAGTAATTATAATATTTCTATGGATGGAAAGAAGATGATTAAAGCATCTGTTCTACAAGAACGAATTGAAACTGCTCTTCTCTCTTTATCCATCGGCGATGCCCCTGTCATTGAATCTGTTATTTCGGATACCTTGAAATTCCGAAAAATGATTTCTTCTGTTTTGCTTGAAATTGGCCTACAAAAGAAACGTCTGAGTGAAGGAATATTCTACTATGGTATTGAACCCAAATTACCGCGTGAACAAGATATGGAAAAAGCGCTTGAAGAGGTCATCAATGATCGTAAGATTCAGTCAGATTTTGAGTCCTACCGAGAAAAATTATATAGCGATTCATCACCCAAAAACGTTGTAGGTATATCCACAAAAATGGAAAATCGTAAGGAACCCATCCATTCTCCAAACAAAATAATGAATGCGATTGTAAAACAACCAAATCATCAATTACGTTCAGAACCCGATATTTTTATTGAAAAACTCTTAGATGATTCTAAAAAGCTTGCGGATGACGTATTAACCATGTTACAATCCGAGTCTCCTTCCTCTAGCACATTTGGCGGATGTAATGAAATTTCATGTTAATTTTTGCTGTATGATACGATATACCCCATATCCTGCGATAAGGAGAATACCCACTTTGGCTGCTGTGGCTACATGCCAGTCCAAGTGAGTGATGAGCCGATGGGTCTTTGTAAAATCAGTAGGGACATTACAGAGCGCACAATCGTCTTCGGTTTGAATATCCGTTTTGGTTTTTGGATTTTGTGTTAGCTTCAATTGAGGTGAACCCACTACGCGCAAATCGTTCAAATACGCATAAATGGATGTCCACAAATCGATATGACAATGGATTGGATAAGCATCTTGAACCAACCGTTTGGCGGTAGGAAGTGTCATGATATAGGCATGAAATAAGACGAAGGATCCCACACGGACCAGTCCTGACTGTTTCGTCTCTGTCGGAATACTCGTGAGATCATCCCATGTTCCACCCAAAAGCCATATGTCCCACTGACCACGATGAGTTAATAGAGATGTTTGGATGATCTTATTTGCCCTTTCTCTAAAATCAGGAGGAACAATCGCGTCATCTTCAAAGATAAGACACATCGGTTGATTATTATCTACCATCCATTGCCATACAGCAATATGTGACAGAGCACATCCTACACCACCAATACTATTTAGTTCTTCATGGGAACGACGGGATTTTGTCAGGATATTTCGTTTGGTTAGTGTGGTGATGCGCTGTTCTGAGGCCAGATCAAGTGTCTTTCCGTCCACTCCTAGAAATCGCTTTACCGCGAGCGGTTGAACACCGGGTTGTAACTGAAATCGTTTCCAACGGTCTGTGCGACGTTCTAAAGTAATACAAAACGCGGGAATGTCTTCTATCTTCCATGGGACTGATGGATTTGCCATGTTCTGGTCATCGTCTGGAATAAAAATTGATAGAGTTTGTCATGTCTAAAGAGAATAGACGTTTGTGTAAAAAAGACATGGGACGCTTGACGGTTATCCTCGGATGTATGTTTGCTCAAAAAACAACTGAACTATTACGATACATTCGTCGTTATCGTTCGATTGACTATCGCGTTCTGGTGATCAATTCCAAGAAGGATACACGCTATGGAGACAATTGTATTGCTTCTCACGATGAAAAGCAAGAAAAGGCAGTTATGGTAGAATCTCTCAGTGAAGTGGATTCGCTTGTTTGTTCAAACTCCTATCAGGTGGTTGTAATTGATGAAGGACAATTCTTTCATGATCTACATCTATATGTAACAAATTGGGCAGATGAGTATCCTGTTCATGTGGTAGTGGCTGGTTTGGATGGAACATTCGAGAGAAAACCCTTTGGAGATATGTTACGACTTATTCCTCATGCCGAAGAGGTGCTACGATTATCTGCTCTGTGTTCACAGTGTAAGGATGGAACAAAGGCCATTTATTCTAAACGCGTATTGAATGATTCTTCGGTGAATGGAGTTGTCCATGTTGGATCCAGTGAATCGTATCAACCTGTTTGCCGAAAACATTATCTGTCACAAGAGTGATATTCTATTATTATGATTGTTCTCTTGCTAAGAAATACGCAATAAGCAATAAGTAATAAGCAAATTATATTTTTTATGAAGAGAGATAAGTAGAATGCATAACCGCAACTTTAACGCATCATCTATTACATCGCGGCGTATGGAGAAAGCTATGGCGGCCTCCATGTTATCATCCAATACAAGAGCAAATCAAGCCCAGTATCGTGACAGTTCCTTACTCTATTCCGTTCGCACGGGTCATATGACCAATTACACCAAGTATATTGGCGGATGTATAGGAATTAGCCCTGGATGTCCATGTCCTGAATTAAATGCGTCATTGGTTTCACCTCCCTATGTCCCGACGCTTCCTGGTGCCGTATCAGGAATTACCTATACGGTAGGTTCCATTGTTGTATCATGGAATCCACCCACATCGGGTTCAGGACCCTTCGTCTACGTGGTCACCCCCTATTTGAATGGTATTGCTCAAACCTCTGTAGAAACATCGGACACGACCTATCGTTTTACGGATCTACAAGAGGGTGAATCGTATCATTTTACGGTATGTGCCAAAAACGAGCTCGGCGCAGGACCTGTTTTATCCGCTCCCTCTAGCATTGTTGCTCCGCCTGAGGAATTATCAGATATCATTCATCAGCGCTCTTCTGCTGTTGTCGATCCTGTTGTCTCTGTAAAATACATGATGGATGTGGGTCTGGAACATGTCATGCGATATGCGGTGAATAATAAATTGGGTCCGACACGTGGAGCACGTATCATGTATTTGTGGGTCGTATCCGTTGTTCAAGGGTGGAATTGGATAAGCGGAGATCAGACACTCGGTGGAACAATGGATCAGTGGAATTGGTCTCAACGTGCTTCTTTGCCTTTGTCTCCTCGTGATGTGATTATTTGGATGTGTTCTCTGATCGAGCAAGTCACGCTACAGCTCCTTCCTGGTTCAGGATACCGGTCTCTTTTCCCCTTTTCTGTTTCTGAAGTGGCACGAGTGCGAGTGCTAGGAGAGTGGGATATATGGTATTCACGATGGCTTTTGTGGCAACAATATCGTTCACAGGATGGATCGGTGAGTGCCGCCGTGGATCAACCGACTTCATCGGCAAACTGGGGTCAAACCATCGTGGTGGATGGTGTCACTGTCTCGCCCATTGCTTCTTTTCCTGCCCCACAGAAATGGACTGCTTTGACCATTCAAGGAAAACGCCAATCCTATTTAACCTATCGATGGGGGGATGTCCGATCCACCTGTCTGACGGCATTAATGGAACAGCCCTTTGAACAGAACCATGTCCCCGCGATAGGAGCCGCGCGTGATGTGGAAGTGGACGATGTTCTCGCTCTGTCGGGTCAATTGACCGATATACAGAAGATATCTGCCGAGTTTTGGGCGGGTGGTCCAACCACTGTTTCACCGCCTCTTATGATGGTCTGGTTATGGAAGGAATA
>VFQS010000351.1_pt1 | contig 55096 bp, 48 predicted proteins | sample 3512361 | NCBI WGS metagenome assembly VFQS01 (sample SAMN10412375, study PRJNA504923) | tailings metagenome | isolation source: Relicate 1 Philex TSF3 active mining | place: Philippines | reverse complement strand
ATTACATCCAATGAAAAAGACAAATATTCCTGGCTGTACCTATAGTCATCCCCAAATTGCAAGTATTGGCTTAACAGAAGAAAAAGCCAAAACTGAAGGACACACTATAAAGGTTGGGCGCTTCCCGTATCGGGGTAATGGTAAGGCAATTGCGTTGGGAGATGCAGAAGGATTGGTTAAAACAATCTTTGACGCCAAAACAGGAGAACTTTTAGGGGCGCATATGATTGGTGCAGAGGTTACGGAACTGATTCAAGGATTTGCGATTGGCAAAACGCTAGAAACAACAGAAGCTGAATTGATGCACACTATTTTTCCACATCCAACGCTTTCGGAAATGATGCATGAATCTACCCTTGATGCATATGGACGCGTGATTCACTATTAGCAATAAAAATGTACTCTATTTATTGATTTCGTGCTAAAAATGCAGGATTAAGTTTGAACGCATGATGTATGTTTTTTAAAAGCCTTTTAGTTGCGATTACATTGCTGATGAAAAGCCTTATGGCAGGGGATGCAGAAATAGATTGCGGCTGTAATAGCCGTTCATGTTTTAATAAAAAACATCTCTCGCAAGGAATGTTTTGTGCAGAAATTCCGTCAGAAAAAACATCTAAAGCAGTGAATGCTGGTAAGAGAAGAAAGAAAAAAAGAAAATTTGATCCAGATCTATTTTTGATTAAAGGGTCAAGTTCTCTATCAGTTTCTTCAGGTTCCTCTACAAAATCTACAGCGCAAAATTCATATTTTCTAGAAGGAAAGCAAGAAACAATGGTATCAAATGTTGTGTCTTCTGCACCTGCAAATAAAGAAAATCTAAGCTTAAATTTAAGCCATACGCTATTGCCGACTTCCTTAAAGGAAGAGCCGCCTGCAGTGGAAACAAAAAATGTTGTTTTCAAAGCCGAAGAAAAGCCATCAGCAAAAGTGGAAATTGCACCTGATCAGACAGATTCAGCTTTTTACGCAGGGTCAAATTTGGCTGAACTGCCCAATCTTATGGAAGATCATTTGAAAGATGACGAAAAAGAAGACGCAATTTTTTCAGAACAAGCGTCAGCAAAAGATGGTCTAGGTACTGAAGAATTAACTCAATAAAAAGAAGACGAGAAGGGAGACGCGATTTTTTCAGAGCAAGTCCCTGCAGAAGCTGTTCTAGGTACTGAAGGTGAAGAATTTCCTCAACAACAATTAATTCTTAAATCGCTGAAAAAGCAAAAATCTGAAGATTCTGAAAAGGAATACGAAACAGATGAAGCAGAAGAATTTGAAGACGAAGATGAGGAAGAGCAGGATGATGGGGGCACTGAAGCTGCTGGTAAAGAAGGCCAGTCAAGAAAGAAAAAAGCTGGAAGAAACTCCTTTATAAAAACTAGAAAGCCTCTTTCCAGTGCAGCTATCGCCAGCTAGGATATTTGTAAAGATTTTACATTTATTGAAATGATTTACTCAAAGCCTGAGCAAGATAAAAATTTTCTTGTTAACTCAACGAATTATCAACAACTGCATCAACAGGCATTTGCTGATCCAAATGCTTTTTGGCTTGAAATGGCTAAGCGTTTAGAGTGGATAAAATTTCCAACCACATCAGGCAATTGGCAGTTTCAAAAACCTATATCTATTAAGTGGTTTGAAGACGGCCTTTTAAATGTGGCCACTAATTGTGTGGATCGCCATGCAAAGGCAACGCCAGAAAAAACAGCCATTTTATGGGTGAACGATCAAGGTGCAAAAACGGTAGCTCTTTCGTATAGTGAGCTTTTAAAAGAAGTTAATGCCATGGCTCATGCGCTGCAATGTCTTGGCGTTCAAAAAGGTGATCGCGTTATCATTTATATGCCTATGATTTTAGAAACAGCTTATGCAATGCTTGCATGTGCACGAATTGGGGCTATTCATTCGGTGGTATTTGGGGGATTTTCACCTGAAAGCCTCGCCGGCCGTATTGAGGATTGCGGAGCAAAAATTGTGATCACGGCAAATGAAGGGGTGCGTGGTGGAAAGACAATTCCACTGAAATCTAACGTTGATACAGCTCTTTTGCAAACGCTACAGGTGAAAAAAGTACTGGTGATCAATGGTACAACCACATCTGTTCCAATGGTTGTTGATCGTGATGTTGTGTATGAGCCTGATTATAGTAAAACAGTGGATCCGGTTGCAATGAATGCCGAGGATCCCTTGTTTATTCTGTACACCTCAGGATCAACGGGTAAGCCAAAAGGCGTACTGCACACAAGTGGAGGCTACTTAACCTATGCCAGCTTAACGCAGCAATGGATATTTGACTGTAAAGAAGATGATGTGTATTGGTGCACAGCAGACGTTGGTTGGATTACAGGTCATTCCTACGTGATTTATGGGCCGCTTGCAAATGGTGCTACAACCGTAATGTTTGAGGGGGTTCCCAATTATCCAAAGCCAGATCGTTTATGGAAAATTATTGATGATTTAAAGGTCAGTATTTTTTATACGGCACCTACCGCTATACGTAGCCTTATGCAGGCGGGCGATGAGTGGTTGCAAACAACAACGCGTGATTCATTACGAATACTTGGTTCTGTTGGAGAGCCTATCAACCAAGAAGCTTGGGAATGGTATTATCAAAAAGTTGGTAAAACGCGTTGCCCGATTGTCGATACCTGGTGGCAGACGGAAACAGGTGGGATTTTGATAACGCCTTTGCCAGGTATCAATAATCTGAAGCCAAGCTCTGCAACAACACCATTTTTTGGAATTCAGCCTGTTTTACTAAATGAGCAAGGTCAAGAAGTTCATGAAAAAGCAGCTGAAGGTAGATTAGCTTTAAAGGCATCATGGCCTGGACAAATGCGCACGGTATATGGAGACCATGCTCGCTTTGAGGAAACATATTTTAGCCAATTCCCCGGATATTATTTCAGTGGTGATGGGGCAAAGCGTGATGAAGATGGTGACTATTGGATTACAGGTCGTGTTGATGATGTTTTAAATGTTTCAGGGCATCGCTTAGGCACAGCAGAAATCGAAACGGCAGCTACGCATGATCATTCTATTATTGAAACGGCTGTCGTTGGTTTTCCTCATGCCATAAAAGGGGAAGGTATTATGGTTTTTGCAATTCCTGCAGGCAATACGGTGCATAAAGAAGAAGAGTTAAGATCTATTATAAGAGGAAGCATTCGTTCCCAAATTGGCCCTATTGCAAATCCTGATGAAATTCATATTGTTAAAGGTCTGCCAAAAACGCGATCTGGTAAAATTATGCGAAGAATTTTGCGATGCATTGCAAGATCAGAATTTGAAAAAATTGGCGATGTGAGTACACTTGCTGATCCTTTAATTGTTGAGCATATTATTGAGGTTGTGTGTGCCAAGGCATGATCGCTTAACCTTTATTTTTCTAGCCTTTTGGTTTCTTATCATGTTTGCATTGGCCTTTGCGTCCGTACCTTTATATAAAGTCTTTTGTCAAAAAACAGGGTTTGGAGGGACACCTAAAATCAACACAGAAAAATCCTCCAAAACCGTGAATCGAGAAATTGGGGTTCGATTTATTGCAAACACGCATCGTGATTTACCGTGGGAATTCTCTCCGATGCAGCATACGGTCCGACTAAAAATAGGAGAAAATGGACTCGCCTATTATAAAGTAAAGAATGTTTCGCAAAAGCCTATTGTAGGGATGGCAACTTATAATGTATCTCCTGATGTTGCAGGGCAATATTTTAATAAGGTTTTTTGCTTTTGTTTTGAAGAGCAAAAACTTGAGCCGGGTGAGTCAATGGAAATGCCTGTTCAATTCTTTATTGATCCAGCTTTTGCTGATGATCCGTTACTAAAGAATATAGAAGAAATTACTCTTTCTTATACATTTTTTGAGTTTAATAAGACAAAGAAGAAATAAATTATATCATCTTGTCAACAGAATTAATCTAATAATTTTAATAAAAATTTAACGTATTGACCTATCTATGCATTTTAGGGATATTAAACATGCATAAAAAGCATATCTTGTGAATTTATAAAGGGGGGACATATGAAAACACATGGATGGTCAGGGGCAGACATTAGTAAGGCCCGAAATTATTTTATTGCAGGTTTGCCTATTAAGGATATAGCCAAAGAAATGAATCGCACGCCAACAGCAATTAACAAGGCATTGAGTAGATTTAAAATACGTCCAAACAAGATAAGAGAGCAAGAAATACGTCTTTGCTATCGACCGCAAAAGAGCTATCTGATTGAGAAGCCTTCTTTTGAACTAAATGCCCTGCGAAATGAAGTTGATAATTGGGTAGGGTTTTGGAAACTGTGCGAATATCTGGGGCAGCAAAAGGTTTGCTTTTATGAAACAACTAGAAATGGAACATCGTTGATAGATCGTCAATTTAAGGTTGGTGAAAAAATCTTGAACGCGCAACAGCTCATGATCTTGGCAAACAAAATCCGCCTTGAAAATAATTTAAGGCCTTTTTTCGTAAGGGGGCTTTCATGGTGAAGAAAAGCACGCGAAAAAAATGTGAAAGTAATGAGCAGTCAACTTTTTGGGAAAACATTTTTAATGCAGCAAATGAAGGAAGTTTTCTGCATCAACTTTATAAGAACGAACAAATCAACGAGTCACATTTCCAGGCAGGTTTAGCTTTTGAAAAACTGTATAGATTAGCAATGCGAAGCTTAAATATTTGTAGCCGTGTTCATACTTCTAGCCAACGCTGGGATCAGCTTTATGGGATAACACATGATAAATTTAGCTATCAAAAAATTGAAGGACTTTGGCGTCTTCTTTTAAGAGCGTTAGATCCTATATATCATGATGGGCTTTCAATGCGTGAAATAGCATTTAGTTTGATTTTGCTGTCACAGAAAAAAAGTTATTCCCTAAACGATATTAAGAAAACGCTAGGGTATATACAATCTATTTGGGAGAAAATTGAGAATACACCGTATCATTTAGGGCTGTATTCTTCTAAGAATTCTTTAAAAATGAAGAGTTTTAAATAGGAGGATCTGGTCACCTTTTTAAAGATCGCCTATTATTTATAAAACGGAAGTGAGGGTAATATTTGAAGAGCATTTGCATTATAGGAAACGGTCGCATGGGAAATGCTATTAAAGAAATACTTTCTGACCAATATAAAAGCTATCAGTATTCGCGATTAACAAAGGAAAATCTTGACGATTTTTTGAAGAATCTCCGCATCAGTGATGGCGTTATTGATGCAAGTCATCCTGATAATATTGAGAGCGCTTTAGAAGATTGTTTGACGCATAAAAAGCCTTACTTGTGCTGCACAACAGGTCTTCGTGAATCTCATTTTGAGCATCTTAAAAAAGCTGGAAAAGAGATTCCCGTTCTGTACGCGGCGAATACAAGTCTTGGAATTGCAATTTTAAAGAAAGCAGCAGCACTTGTTTCTAAAGTATTAGGGAATGAAGCAGATATTAAAATTTTTGAGAAACATCACGCCTTAAAAAAAGATGCGCCTTCCGGAACAGCATTAGAATTAGGAAAAACGATTGCGCAAACAGGATATTTGGAAACGTCTATTCAATATGAGAGTGTTCGTGAAGGCGACATTATTGGAGAGCACATGGTTCAGTTCACGTTTGAAGATGAAATTATTCAACTTAACCATGAATGCTTAAATCGCAATGTCTTTGCTAAAGGTGCACTTAAGGCAGCGCACTGGTTATTTAAACAACCGCCGGGATTTTATACTTTAAACGATGTATTAGGAATGTGATGAAAGATAATAAAAAGTCTGTACTGATAGCTCCTTCTTTAATGGCTGCTAATATGTTGTCTTTAAAAGATGAAGTCAAAGCCGTTGAAATCGCAGGAGCGGATTGGTTACACCTTGATATTATGGATGGGCATTTTGTGCCAAATTTAACATTTGGTCCTGATATTATTAAACAACTACGAGCTGTTTCTTCGCTGCCTTTTGATGTGCATTTAATGGTAGAGCCGGTGGAATTATGTATCGATTTATATCAAAAAGCAGGAGCTGATCATATAACGATTCATGCTGAAGCGACTTCTGACTTAAAAAAAAATCTTGAAAATATTAGAAATTTAGGATGCAAAGCTGGGGTATCCCTAAAGCCAGAAACCCCTGTAGATCGTATTATTGAGACACTAAATATAATTGATTTAGTGCTAGTTATGAGTGTTAATCCAGGATTTTATGGTCAGGCTTTTATTCCATCTACTTTGGAAAAAATTAGCCAATTAAAAAAGCTAAGAGAAGAAAAAAAATTAGATTTTCTTATCGTCGTAGATGGGGGTATTAATGTTCAAAATTCTTCAGCTATCATTAAAGCAGGTGCTGATGTAATGGTAGCAGGCAATAGTGTATTTAAGCAGCAAAACTATCAACAAGCGATATATGATTTAAGAAACTGAAAACAAAGCCTTAAGGAAAAGTGCATGAAATATTTTTTAAAACTATTTTTTGTGGCAACTTTTTGGTGTGACGTGAGTATGTTCGCAAGTATGTGTGATGGTGTTTTAGATCCTACTCGTGATAACCGTTCAAGGTTGGTGAGGACGAGTTTCCCATGCGATCTATGCGTTGATGAGAGAATTACTGTAAGATATCTTACTGTAAGTAAGCCTAAGAAAAAGCAAAGACATGAGGATGGTAGAGCAGAGCAGAGACGAGTTTTGATAGCTCCTTCTTTATTGGCATCTCTACTAGTAGCAGCTCAGCCTCCTTTTATGAATGAACTGGCAAAAGTATCCAGAGCTGGCGCTCACTGGATTCATATAGATATAGGAGGTGAGCAATATTCACCATGTCCAAAGACTATTGAGCTCTATACTAAACTTTTTCCCGATTTGCCATTTGATTTGCATATGTTGAGGAACCCTACACAAAATATTAAATTGTATAAAAAAACGGGTGTCGCACGGATGACTATACCTTATGAGGAAGACACTCCTAAGTTGTATGTAAATATTACGCACATTAAAGGGAGTCAATGTAAATCAGGTATTGCAATTAGCCCAAAAACACCTGTTGAATGTTTAGAGCCTTATCTTTCTTTTGTGGATCATGTGACGGTGATGGGGGTTAAACCTGGTAATTCTGGGCAAGATTTTATTCCTGAAACACTAAGAAAAATTTCTCAAGTAAAGGAATTAAGAGGAGCTTTAGGCTTGAATTTTTTAATTGTTGTAGATGGTGGAGTGAGAGTTGAAAATGCAATTCATATTATAACAGCTGGAGCTGATGTTTTAGTGGCAGGAAGCAGTGTATTTGTTATTGGAAAAAAAGATTATGGAGGTACTATTAGTGCTTTATCCAATGGTGCGGCATGTAATGTTAGGCGCTGAAAATCTTTCTCTAGCTCTGCAACAGCAGTTTTATGCGCCAGTCCAGTTTAAGATGGCTGGTAACGCCGTTGAAGAAGCCGTGCTGGCATTTTTTGATTTTTTGAAAGAACCTGTGAAGCCACTAAAAAATATATCGATTTTTCGATTGCCCCCCAGCATCGTCGTGGGGATGTGGGCTATAAACATCGCGATGCAAATGATCATGTGTATAATGACAGTAAAGAATTTTTTCATTTTCACCCAGCGCTTTTTGAGCACTATCCGGATTTTTTGAAAGCTAATCCGGTAGTCAATAATTTTGCGGAAAAGGCTAAGCCGATTTGGGATTTAGTGTACCTCACAGTGAAAGAGATTTTACAACGCTTTGAGGGGGATTTTCCAGGTGTTGTTGAGAAGGTTTTTGATACCAAATATCCACATATTCTGTTGCGGTTTTTAAAATATGAATGGGACGAGTCCGGTGAGTATTTAGCGAAACCTCACTTTGACGCAGGATCATGTACGTTGGCGATTGCTGAAAGTTGTCCAGGACTTAGGATAGGAAGCTGTCCAGAAAACCTTAAGCTTGTTGAGCATAAATCAGGAAATGCTATTTTTATGTTCTCCAGCAATTTCCAAAAAATAATTGATGCGACGCATTTTTCGCCCGGATGGCATGATGTTATTCAATTGGATAAAGCACAAATTGGAAAATCTTATGCGCGCTGGGCTGTTGTTGCTTTTATTGACGCTCACAGCGTTGAAGCTTTACCAAGAGAAGAAACTCATAAGTGGTTTAAAACTGCTTAAACACTCGAAGCTTCTTCTAATCCCTTAATCATTAATTTCTTTAGGCTTTTTTATAGTAGGAATAAAATGCTTTGTATGATTCTCAAATGGACTGAAAAAGGTAAAAATTTCAATTTTGACTCCGTGGAGTTTTTCAAATGCTCTAATGGAAAAGCGAAGATTATCAGAGGCACGTTGAATTTGCTCTTCAATTGTATACATCTCCGCATATTGCTCATCTTCTCGTAACGTTCGTGCTACATTTTCCATGCGTCCCATAAAAGCCATAACTTCTTCTAAGCAAATACCTACCTTTGGCCAAGTAGTTACCCGAGATCTCTCTTGATTTGGTAATACTTCCTCTTTTTGATCTAAAGAATTTGATCTCTTCATAATCAATGTCCCCTAGTTTTGTATAAATTTTTTTATTTGAGGCCACTATAACGTATTTTTACGCCTCGTAAACACAAAAAAATATTTTTGACTATTTTTTGTGTTTTTTGTGAACGATTTGACTTTTTAGTTAAATCGACTACTTTTATAAAAAACTTAAAGCGTGCGTGATTTTTGGGTAAAATAAATTCATTAAGCACTATTGCGGATAGAATCCGCTTCTTGAGAAGCCTTACAGGACTTAAAAGAGAAGAGGTGGAGCTTCGTCATCATATAACAAAGAGCTCTTTAGAGAAGTGGGAGAATGGTAGAGCAAACATTAGTGCTAAAAATATAGCTCGCTTAATTAATATGGCACTGGATTATTCTATTGAGTGCACACCCGAATGGCTTATCCATGGTGATGGTAATTCCCCAAAAACTATTACATTATCTTCTTTGGGAGAACAACAAGTTCGTGTTGGCAATACAATAGAAATGCTACTAAGAGACTTAAATTATTTTAAGACAACTTATCCTCAAGGGCTAACGTTAATGGTTTCAGATGATTCTATGGCTGATCATTATACAAATGGAGATTTTGTTGGTGGGCTGCCTGTTGATCTGAATAGCTTAAAGGAATACCTTGACTATGCATGTATTGTGCAGACAGCAGACGGAAAAATGCGACTACGTCGTATTGGATATGATGGCTCTTGGTTTTTATATGGCACAAACACACGACATAAAGGATCTCCTTACTTAGAAAAAAATGTCACTATTACTAATGCAGCTCCAGTGTTTTGGCATCGTATAAAGCTATAAGTCTTTAGTGTTACTGGAATTTTTTTCACTATTCTGTAAATAAAACCATAAAAAAGTTATGAAAAATATGACGATAGGGGGAGCCATTTTATAATGTAATTTGTCTATAATAAAGCTCATTAACAAAAGTGTTGTGCTACCACTTAGAGCCATTCCTAAAGAAAACCCAGAGGCAACTCCTGTATAACGTACTTCTGGTGAAAATTGCTTCTGTAAAAAAGCATGGCATGGACCAACAAATGCTCCTACCCCTGCACCCAAAAGTATTTGTCCTAAAATAATAAAATTTGTATCTATCTTTTGGATAAGAAAAAAGCTAACCCAGCATGCTAAGGTGGTAAATAAAAAAGAGATAAATAACGGCTGGTTTTTAAAGGATTTTATATCGTATAAATATCCAAAAATTAAACATGAAATCATAAAACTCAGCAATCCAAAAATATTATAAAAAAGGCTATTAGCTATCTGCACTCCAATGTATTTGGAGAGATAGATATTTAGAAAACCAAAAAGAGTATAGCACAGCAAGCCATTAAGTGCCCCGGTTAATATGGCTGAAATGTATTGTTTAGGAAACCTTCTTGTTAATTCTACAATGGGTAGGGAATGTATCGTTTTTCTTGAGATAAAATCTTCCGTTTCACTGGCTATTTTTTTAATATACAAACTAACAAAAATAATGCTCGTTCCTAAGAAAAAAGGAATTCTCCACCCATGCACGAAATTTGGAAAATTGTTAATAATAACTGCAGATATTGTCGCAAATAAAGCCCCAACAACACAAGAAGCTGATAGAAAACCACTAATTAAGCCTGGTCTAAAATTCATATGTTCTAACATAAAAACTCCAGCTCCGTTATATCCACCACCAGTGCAGATGCCTTGGAACAATCTACAGAAGAGCAAAAGACAGGGAGCTGCGATGCCTATGCTTTTATAAGTAGGTAGCAGAGATATAATCAGAGTTGGTAATCCTGACAGAATAATAGATAGCGTTAATGCTTCTTTTCTGCCGTATTTGTCTCCAATATGGCCAAAAGTGAGAGCTCCTAAGGGTCTTGTTATAAAAGCAGCTGAAAACGCAATAACACCGCCAAGAATCTCTGAAAAACTACTTTCTGGCGGGAAAAATAATTTACTTAATGTGCCAATATAGACACCGCAAAGTGTAAAATTGTAAAAGGTGATGGCGTTTGCAAAAAGACAAGCTAAAATGACTTTTCTTTTTAAATTGAACTCAGTTGAGAACATAAAACCTCAGGCAAACTTAAAGAGCTCAGTGCTTTTGTGATTGTACTGACCATGGTGCTTTCTTTTGAGGTTCCAATCGTTAATAGTAATTGTTTATCTAGCGAATTAAAGCAAAGAGTAACGCCTCCTCTTGCTCCAACAGCTTCTCGCCTTTTTTGCATTACTTTGACTTCGGCGTCTGTATAAAGAGCTACACTATCCCAAAATATTGGTAATTCAGGTATTTTGATTGCTGCTTGAAAACTTGGATCGTTAATATGCAGCTCATTATCAATATAATATTGTTGCCACTTATTGTGAGAAAATGCGCTGTAAATCACATCATTCTTTATTACACCGATACTCGCGTAACATATGCCATCTATGTGAATAGTCGACAGTAGGCTATCAACTAATTCATGTTTTTTATGAAATAAAACTTGTTTTTTCATGATAATATACTAAAAAAAATTCCTCTTCTGGTATCTAAAAGCATATACCTCAAACACTCGAAGCTTCTTCTAATCCCTCGTCTTCTTTTCTAATGCCCAGTTTCTCTAAGAAGCTTTCTTTTTCTCTCTTAACGCTAAGAATGGGAAACAGCAGCAGCCATAACACAGACGCTGCAGTAATATACATAGCTGGTGCTAAAAGGACATGAGTTTCTTTTAAGATATATGTCATAATTAACGCTGTTGTTCCGCCTGTTAAGGCCATTCCCATGGAAAATCCAGAAGCAACACCGGTATAGCGAACTTCAGGCCAAAATTGTTGCTGAAGGAATATATGGGATGGTCCAACAAAACTTCCTACACCAATTCCAATAAAAATTTGACCTAAAATAAGTTCTTCTGTTGCGCGTTCTTGAAGAAGAATGAATCCAAGCCAACTTGAGAAAATAGTGATTATGGAAGCTAAAATCATTGAATTGTGCGGCGTAATTTTATCAGACATGCGGCCAAAAATAGGACAGCTTAACATGAAAGCCAACATCCCAAAAACATTGTAAAACAAACTAACTTCTAATTTTATGTTCAAATATTGGATGACGTACAAATTTAAAAAGCCAAATAAGGTGTAGATCAAAATCCCATTGAAGGCGCCAACAGTAATGGCAAGTATATATTGCTTAGGATATTTTTTGATAATTTCAAGAATAGGCAGACCACGAATAGGTTTTCTTTTCATAAAATCTTCTGTTTCCATGGCTTTTTTTCGTAAAATAAAACCAATGACAGCGACGCAAGCTCCAAGGTAAAAGGGAATTCGCCAGGCTTGCTCAAAATGTAAAAAATTTGTGACAATATAAGCGATAAAAGTGGCACTAACAGCACCCATTACACAAGATGCTGATATCAGCCCACTAATCATGCCTGGTTTTGCTTTCATGTGTTCTAAAGCAAAAATTGCAGCACCATTGTACTCACCGCCGGCGCTTAATCCTTGGATTAAACGGCAGCAAAGTAATATGCAGGGTGCTGCTAACCCGATAGTGGTGTAAGAAGGCAGAAGCCCAATGATAAGCGTCGGTAATCCCATTAGCAGGATGGAGAGAGTAAGTGCTTGTTTTCGACCATGCTTATCGCCAATATAACCAAATAGTAGGGCACCTAGAGGCCTTGTCCAAAATGCGGCTGAAAAAGCAAAGATACCACCGAGTAAGGCAGCAAATTCATTTTCTGCTGGAAAAAAATTCCTGCCTAAGATTACGATGAAAACTCCGCATAGAGTAAAGTCATAGAACTCTAAAGCTTGGCCGATAAGGCAAGGTATTAAAATTTTTCTTCTTAATTCGCTGATGTTTGCAGGCATAATACTCCTCGACAATCAGATCAAAGACTACTTAGCCTTAATATAGTGCTGCGATTTACAAATATCAATAAAATTAAAATATAAAAAATAATAACGGCAGTTATGCGTTTAAGTTTAATCTATTTAAGTCGAGAACTTTTATCTCTTAGTGCTTGCCGTATTTAGATGCATGAGCTTTCATATCAGCGCCCATCTCTTCAAATCGACCTTTCATTTTTGCATGAATCTCTTTGCCAGAATTAGACAGAACACTATTAACGTTTTTTGAATGCTCAACAGTACGTTGCAATGAATGTTGTATCGTATCAGAATATTTTGACATATCGATGGGCTGACCAGGTTTTTGCGTCATAGCAGCGCGCATCATCGAATTCATTTCTTCGAAAGTTTGCTTAACGAATTCACTTTGCATTTTTGCTAAGGATTTAAGCACATCAAGGGCAACTTTATTAGCTTCACCAATAGCCTCAAGATTTTTCTTGTGATTTTCCATTATTTTTTCATGGTGCGGCTTCGATTCTTTGGCAAAATCAGAAAATTTCTCAAACATTTCTTTCGCTGTTTGCGTATATTTATGTTGTTGTTCTTTCCAATCCGCTTTACCTGCGTGTCCTTTAGCATTTTTTGCTTGTGCCATATGAATACCCTAACGTTTATTTTTGTATTCACGCACTGCTTACCTTATCTAGATCAAGACCTCGGAAACGTTAGAATGACTCTAAGTCCTCCGTGCGGAGATTGATCAAGGCGAATCCTGCCGCCATGGCTGCGTACAGCGTCTCGTACAATACTGAGACCAAGTCCTGTACCACCTTCATCTAAATTACGCGCTGTGTCTTGGCGAAAAAAGGGTTGGAATACTTGTTCCCGATTTTTTTCAGGAATTCCTGGCCCATCATCATCAACAATAATCTCACAGTGGCGTACATTTAGCTTGAGGTGAACCCAAGTATGCGATGCGTACCTATTAGCATTTAACAATAAATTAGTTAAACAACGGTTAAAAAGTTGTAATTTTATTTGAATTATGGGGTTATCTGAGGGAATAAATTCAATTGGATTTTTCTTGCCAGGTAAATTATCAATAATTTCTTGAATACAGCTAGCAATAGGGACAGCTTGGCGTGATTCACTGGCAGTGCCCTTTGCATAGGCTAAAAATCCTTCAACCATTAATTGCATTTGTTTAAGATCTTCTTGTAACAGAGTATTTTCTTCGTTCTCAGGCATCATCGCCAGCTGAAGTTGCATGCGAGTGATAGGCGTTCTCAAATCATGAGAAACACTGGCTAGCATTTGAGTACGTTCATGTAAATGACGCTGAATACGTGCACGCATGATATTAAAAATCCGACTGAGCATGCGAAGTTCGAGGGCGCCTTCAATTTTTAGCTCTCCTAAATCATCGCCTTTACCGAAACGATCGGCAGCTTCTGCAAGTCGCCGAAGAGGTCTAATCTGGTTGCGCATAAAGATAGAGGCAACCAAAAACAATAAAAGAGCTGATGAAGTTGTCCAAATCAACACCAATGGCGTGGTTTTACTGAAAAGCCGCTTTCTCGGCAAAGAAACTTCTAAAACACCTTTCGTTTTTGCTTCAACCGAAATGAATATTTTATCAGCGTTCATTCTTAGGTAATATGCGGGCTTTTTCCGACTTCCCTGGCTAAATTCTTCAGAGTGCAGAGCTTCGTTTAAAGCATCTTCCATAAACCCATATAGCCATGTTTCTTTATGTGCGCCATATTTATCAAGGGTATTTTGAGGAACAAAATGTACATCAAGTCCCATATACTTCTGTGCCGCTTGCTGTATCGATTTGATAGATTTAGGATCTCTTTCTACCCAATCCATAACCATGGCCACGTCACCTGCAATAGTTCTTGAAAATTGTCGCAGAATTGTTTCGGTATGTCGGTCGAAAAAAATGTACCCAAGCACTACCTGTACTAACAATAAGGGTGTTAATAGAATAATTAGGGAGCGACTAAATAAGCCGGTGGGTAATATTTTTTTTAAAAGTCTTTTGGGATTTTTTAAAATATTTATGAGTCGGGACATAGAGCATATCCTACGTGTCGAATTGTTTTTAAATATTTGCCTGCTTCATCTTCAAGCTTACGTCGTAATCTATTGATTTGTACATCAATACTTCTGTCGCTAATGACAAACCCAATACGTTGGGCAAGGTCACTTCGTGTGAAAGGTTGATACGGGTGCTGAGCAAGGATGCGCAAGACAATTTGCTCAGTAGAGGTGAGGCGTACTTCTTCGTTGTTTTTATATAACGCTGATTTTTCTACTTTAAAAATATATTCGCCAAGACGTAAATCAATCCCTACAGGTTGCCTAATGCTTGTGCGTCGCAACACTGTTTCAATCCGTGCAATGAGTTCTTTTGGCTCAAAAGGCTTAGTAAGATAATCATCAGCGCCAGACATGAGACCGTGAATTTTTTCATCCAAGCCATCTTGGGCTGATAATAAAATAACGGGAATTTGCTTATAAGAGGATTGTTTCGTGCGCATTGAACTGAGCAATTCTAGTCCTGATTCTTTGGGCATCATGATATCAAGAATCATAATGTCAAACTGTTGCGCTGCAAGCTGGGCTCGTGCTTGTGCGGCATTAGAGGCTGTTTGCACTCTATAATTGTAATCGCTCAAGAATTTGCGCAATAAGTCTCTCAAGCGCATGTCATCATCAACAATTAATACTAAGGGTAGCACGCAAGACTACTTTCTTCTGGAGTTTTTAAATCATACCTGGCCGAGTGTAATCCTAATGTAAAAAACTCATTTAACCAACTATTTACCAGACGTTGCCTTTCAACACGCGATAGTCCTTCAAACAAATTTGAAACAATCTGAATAGCTATATGGCTGAGACCAACACGGGGATCATGGCCAACATGACCTTTATGCTTATTGGATTCGTCAATAACATGCAAAAGGGCATCATTATCTAGATGATTATTGAGTGTGCTTGTGATCTGATCAATGCTTATGCGCATTTAAAACCTCAAGGTGTTGCTGGGAAATTTTTGCGGTATACGCTAAAGCAACGGCAGAGATTAAAAAGGTGACATGGATAACAACTTGCCATTTAATGGTGACCTCAAGCATTTGTGGGGCATTAATAAATGTCTTTAATAGATGAATGGATGAAATGCCGATAAGGGCCATCGAAAGCTTAATTTTCATCGTGTTGGCATTAACATGGCCCAGCCAATCTGGTGAATCAGGGTGACTATCCATACCAAGCTTGCTTACAAACGTTTCGTAACCGCCAATGATCACCATGATTAATAAATTTGAAATCATGACAACATCTATAAGGTTCAAAACAACCAGCATAATTTCCGTTTCACCATACACTTTTAAGCTTGTTAAAAGGTGCCAAACTTCTTTGGTAAATCGATGCACATAAATTGCTTGAGCGATAATTAAGCCAAAGTACAAAGGCGCTTGCAGCCATCGGCTGGAAAAAATAGTTAGAGCGAGCCCATGTTCGAATAATGTTTTACGTGATGCCATCATGCTTTCTTAAACTAAAAACTTTAGTTCACAGGATACTGTAAAAAGAAAGAACACTCTAGCTGTTGTTTGAATTTTCTTGTGAAGGTTCTATTCGAAGTGGTTGGGTTGATTGCCAAGTTATCGTATCTATAAATGTAAAACTACAAAGAGCTGAAATTAATTCAGTTCTATAGGGTGTTGGGTCGCCAAGAGATTCAAGGTATTTTATGGATTCATCTATCTTTGAGTAGATAAAGGATTTTTCTTTTTGACTCATCTCGAAAATACGAGAATTATTCTCATATTTTTCTATGACTTCTAAGCGAATATTTTTTAAGTTGCTACGATTTTTCGTTTGTAAACCAGCTTCATAGCCGAGATGTGCTTTATCTAAATATTGCGTTTGAATTTGTGCAAAAAGTACGATTGGATAATCCAGATATGAAATAGTTCGAAGAGCATAATTGTAGGGTTTGTAAGCTAAATTCTTGCGTTGGGCTTCATTTGTAATTGGTGTTACTTGTATACCTAGCGCAGGTTCTTCACAATGCGCATTGCTACCTTCAAGAAAGTATCCTTCTTCCATTCCTAACAAAAAGCGCAGCGCATAGAAAAGCGTTCCTCCATGCGATACGTCGATTTGTTGATCAAGTTGCAGTTCTGTGCCAGTTGGTCCGAGGTAAGGGAGAGGGCAATTTTTAGGATACAAATATGTTGGCAGATTTTGCTTATTTGTATACGCCGAATACGCCGAAACAATATACATGATTTTATCTTTAAAAATTGTCGCAACATTGTTAATGTGCTTTTCGACAAACATACTTTGATGGAGATTGTTCCCCGATTCCCCCTGAAAGTAGCGTTTTACTGGGACATTTAAGTATAAATATCCTAAATATTTTAGTTCACCCCATTGCTGCCTTGCAGCAGCAGAATCAATTGCTTGGATTACGGTTTGAGAATTCTCTAAAAGCCATTTTAATCGGCTTTCTTGGGTATAATCAGGGTGAACAAGGATATCCGGTGATTGGAGATATGCAGTCATTATCATCATTATTAAGGTGTTCATTTGTAGCTGCGCCATGTATCAAGATGCTATGCAAAAATACTGCGGTGCTTATTAGTTTTAAAATCTTCATTTTATCTTTTGAAAATTAATTACCTATAAGAGCAATATAGTGATTTTTTTTGAGAAAGCAAGCCATTGCCTATGCCCAGATAAAAATCTCTAATTAACAATGCCTTAAGATTTGCTGGTTCATAATAAGGGTATGAAAGCACCGATACCTATTGAAAAGATTGGCATTCCGCTGCATCCATGCAGCTCGGCGGTTTTTTTGCCAAAAAAACGCCTTAATAAGTTTGCTATTTCCTTGTTTGATCTGTCTTCTCATGAACGTGCTAAAGAAGCCATAGAATTTGGTCTTAAAATGCGTAACAAGCGCTTCCATATTTTTGTTATCGGTGATGATCGCAGTGGGCGTATGAGCACAACGATGGGCTATTTACATGAGTATGTAAAAAAGCTTCCTCAGCCTCCTGATTGGGTGTATGTTAACAATTTTCAGGAGAGCAACCGTCCGCTTCCATTTAAGATGCCGTCCGGGCAGGGTGCATATCTTCAATCAAAAACCCATGAACTGCTGCAAAATGCCAGTACAATTCTTGGGAAAATTTTTAGCTCCAGTCAATTTCGTAAGCAAATGGATAGCCTAAGTCACTATCAACAATCGCAAATTGATCAACAAACACAAGATTTGCAAAGTCAAGCACGTGCAAAAGGGTTTGAATTAATTTCTGGTATTGATGGCTTATCCTTAGAGTTACAAGATACAGAAGAAGAGAATCCTGGGGAGGAGAAGTCTCCAAAGGATCTTGTCTCGTTGCGGAATGCCTTAGCACGCCTTAGCATTGCGGCAAATATAGCCAATCAGCGCATTGAAAAACAAATTGCTCAACTCAAGCAAAGTACCGCAAGAAAAGTATTAACTCCCCTTTTTCAAGTATATAAAGAAGAATTTTCAACCTATTTAAAAGGATGGATTGACGAATTTAAGCGCGATCTTTTGCAAAATCTTTCACTTTTGTTTGATGAAGAAAATCCAAAGGCAAAGCTTAATAAAGCGGCAGTTGAACGCTATGGCATTAACGTGCTTATTGATCACTCGAAAAAGCCAGGAGCACAAGCTGTTTTAGAGCCAAAGCCAACGTATGAAAATCTATTTGGTTCCATTAAATACCGAAATAATCCATCCACGGGAAGTATTGAAACGAATTTTAATCTTATTCGTCCAGGTGCTTTGCATCGTGCAAATGGTGGAATTTTGGTGCTGCGTGCAGATGAAATTGCAAAAGATGAAGATGCATGGGCAATGCTAAAATCAGCACTACGCGATAGCAAAATTACAATTCGTGAACGCTACAGAGAAGGTGGTACGCCGCTTGATGATGCGCCAAGTCCTCGTTCTATACCATTGAATTTGCAAGTGTTTTTAGTGGCATCGCCAGCTTGGTATTATAGCTTCTTTTTACAAGATCCTGACTTCCCATCGTACTTTAAAATACGTGCGGAAATTGATTCGGATTTGCCGGCAACGTCTGACAATATTACTCATTATCAAAAACTTATACGCTCAACTTGCTTAAGAGAAACTGGCCGAGATATTACGTCTGCAGCGATTTCTTATCTCACCGGATATAGCTCAAGGTGGGCAAGGGATCGTGAGAAACTTTCAGCAAAATTTGAATTGATTGGTGATATTTTTGCAGAAGCTGATGCTATTGCCAGCGAAACCTCGAAGAAAAAGCCTATCGATGAAAATGTTATAGATCAGGTTTTTTTGCAGCGCCGTCGCCGCAATGCTCGACTTGAAGATGGTACATTAGAAGATATTCAACGCAATCAAGTTCTTATTGATACGCAAGGAAAAAAGGTTGGGCTCGTTAATGGTCTCACCATTTTAAGTATTAGTGATCGCAGTTTTGGTATACCTGCACGTATTAGCGCGCGCACCTATGTGGGAGAGGAGGGTGTTGTAAATATTGAACGTTTAACTGACTTAGGCGGTCCAATTCAACAAAAAGGCGCGTTTATTCTGGAAGGTTTTCTAAATGGTGTTTTTGCTCAGAAGTATCCACTTTCGTGTTCTTGTTCTTTAACGTTTGAGCAAAATTATTCCGATGTTGAGGGGGACAGTGCTTCCATGGCGGAGTTAATCTCCATTTTATCCTCCTTAGCAAATGTGTCCGTGCGACAAGATATTGCGATAACAGGGTCAATCAATCAGTTTGGAAGTGCTCAAGTTGTAGGTGGCATCCATACAAAAATTGAAGGTTTTCACAGGCTTTGTAAAGAGCGGGGCTTTACTAAAACTCAAGGCGTTATTATTCCTAATGCAAATGTGGCAAACCTAACATTGCGCCCTGAAGTGGTTGAAGATATTGCAGCAGGAAATTTCCAAATTTGGGGTGTTGATGATATTTACGAAGCAGTAGAATTAATGACGGGTATTCCTGCCGGCATAAAGGTAAACGACGTGGGACAGATTGTCGGTGCTTTTAAAAAGGATAGCGTTTTTTATAAAGCTGCCGAAACCTTGAAAGTTTTCCATCAACGCTTGAAAAGCAGGCGCTGACAAGCTAAAGTAGCGCATTAAATAAAAGGTTACTTTCAACATGATTAAAACAGCTACAGGTCTTCAGTATGAAGATGTCGAAGAAGGCACAGGGATTTCTCCAAAAAAGGGGCAAGTAATTTTTGTGCACTACACAGGTACACTTGAAGATGGGCAAAAATTCGATAGTTCTCTCGACCGAGGAGAACCGTTGCAATATACGCACGGTGTTGGCATGGTTATTCAGGGTTGGGAAGAAGGCTTAGCAACCATGAAAGTGGGCGGTAAACGTCGTTTACATATTCCGTCGCATTTAGGATATGGTGAAAGAGGTGCTGGAAGAATTATTCCTGCTAATGCAAATCTCATTTTTGATGTAGAGTTGATTGACGTGATTGATGCAGAGTAATCTGCATCGTTTGCTGATCTATTTTAGGATCGACAGCAGACTCATTTTAGGCTAGTAATTATACTTTGCGGGCGCCTAGCTCAGTTGGTAGAGCAGCTGACTCTTAATCAGCGGGTCGTAGGTTCGATTCCTACGGCGCCCACCACGGTATTTATACTGTTATTTGAAATAAATTTTCCTTCTTAAATCATTTTATCCAACACATAAACCTATATATTTTTATAGCTAGACAAAACTCATTTGGGAGCGTATGGATTCAACTATATTGCTCACTCACTGGAGAGATTGGATTGAGTATTCTAAAAAATTTACGACGAGATCAAAAAGAAGCTGTCGGTCTTTTACAAATTGGTACATTTCTGGAATATTTTGACCTAATGCTATATGTGCATTTGTCAGTTTTGTTAAATGATCTTTTTTTCCCAAAAACTGATCAGCGTACGGCGGCTCTCCTTGCCGCCTTTGCTTTTTGCTCTACATATGTTTTTAGACCCGTAGGCGCTCTCATGTTTGGCTATATAGGTGATTATATAGGGAGAAAGGCGGCTATCATTATTTCAACGACGATGATGGCGGTTAGTTGTTTTTTCATGAGTATTTTGCCGACCTATGCAGAAGTTGGGATTTTTGCAAGCGTTGCCATGATTACGTGTCGTATTTTCCAAAGCTTTTCCGCGACAGGAGAAGTGATTGGCGCCGAAATTTATCTTTCCGAACTTTTACCACCACCAACTTCTTACCAGTTTGTTTCATGGGTTTCAGAGTTATGCACGCTTGGTAGTTTGGTTGCTCTTTTGGTAACGAGTTTAATTTTTAAATGTAATGCTAATTGGCGTGCTGCATTTATTCTAGGGGGAATGATTGCTGTTTCAGGTGCAGTGGCGCGCAGGCGGTTGCGTGAAACGCCAGCTTTTTTAAGAGCCCAGGCAAATAAATACAAAGAGCAAGCAGAAAAAGTTTCTAAACAAACATCTTTAGCGTATTTCTTTATTTATTCAGGTTTCCCTTTATGCTTTTACGTTATTTTCATCTACTGTGCTGATTTTTTAAAATACTCCATGAAATACACACCTGAAGAAATTATTGACCACAATCTTTTGCTTACGGTATCGAGTTTTATTGTGGGAATATCCATTATTTTACTTGCTAAAAAAATTCACCCCTTACGAATATTAAAACTAAGGGCAATTGCTTCATCGTTAGTTTTTTTTATTATGCCTTTATTGCCCCTTACCAACATTTATGCTTTAACTTCTGTGCAGCTTCTTCTGACTGTTTTTTCGTTGGGGACTATTCCTGCTATTCCTATATTTTTTAAATATTTTCCTGTGCATCGAAGGTTTACCTACAGCAGCTTTCTTTATGCGGTATCGCGCGCCGTGATGTATGTTATTACATCTTTTGGAGTTGTTTATTTAACAAATGCTTTGGGTTCTTATGGTATTTGGGTTATCGCTTTTCCAGTAAGTATTGGATTTTTGTGGGCCGTTGAACATTTTTCTAAGCTAGATGGATTTAAATATGATCATGAACCGGTCAATGTGGAACTGCTTCGGGCCTAAAATTTATCCTCAGATGCAGCTCTATGAAATAAGAATAGAATGATAGTGTTATTTTTTTAACATAGAGTGAAATATTTATTTTTTTTCACTCTAAATACAATATCTTTTGAAGATCTAGGAAATTAGCCATTTTTTTGAGTGAAAAATACTTATACTTCTATTTTTGGAAATAATAGTGCGATCCCCTGCTCTTGAATAAAAATATAAATTACGATCTCATCTGCATAGAGGCTCAATATAAAAAACTATGAGCAATTCTTCTAGGAAGTCCTCAATGTGTCTTTTCTTCATTAAATTAATCATATCTATTGTTTTTTTCGCTGTTGGATATAGCATAGAGAAAGGTTCAAAAGAGGGGGATACTTTTTCTTTTGAATCTATTTCTACACGGACTACGCTAACTAACGCAGATATTGAAAGGCTTACAACTTCTGAAAGTGGCGAAGATGAACAAAACGTAGATTTAATAGAACTTTCTACTTCTGCGTGGTCTTTTTCAAGAGAAGGAGAGATTTATAATAGCTGTTTTTATTCCGCTCACCAATGTTTTGAGAATGAAGAGCTTACAACTTCTGAAAGTGATGAAGAAGGTGACTTGAATTTAGTAGGTTTTACTAGTTGTGGCCTTTCTAGTGAAACTGATGATGACTTAACACTCGGTTGTAAACGACTTAAAACTAGTGCTACGTCCAAGATAGTGCGTAGTACTTCTGATGGTGGGGGAAAAATTTATTTTGACTCTCAACCTCAGGGGAACCCATATGGTTACTCCTTATCACATCAAAGCTATAGTCGTTGTATAAGCGTAAATACCTTTCTAAAAAAATGTGCAAAATCTGTAGGAATTAATACTGATGCTGAAGCTGAGTCTCCTTTTTTCTTACCATATCTTCATGAAAGAGATGATATTATTCACGTAAGTCTCTGGGAAAGAGGCAGAATAACTGATTACAGAGTGTATGATCCTGAGCATAGATTGATGAATAAAGGAAAATTCTGTCCTAAGGATAAGCCTATTGGCGGAACTCGAAAAACAGGATTTTATTCAGTCGATGGCGATACGCGGATTTTTATGAAAGAAGCACCCGAAGCTTCAGAACGGGAGGAAGCTGCACGAGATTTGTATTTACGGCTTTTCCCGGAAGATAGAGAAAACATTCCTCTTCCTAAATCTAAAACTATTGTCATGAATGGTAAAATTTATTTAGTGGCGGAGTTTATGGAAGGAGAAACTCTAGAGGAAGTTTTTAGGAAAGTAAAAGAAAACCCTGAGTATGGAAAAGAATGGGTTTTTAACAAAAAGAGATTTCAACAATTATTAATACTCTGTTCACTTCTCCGTCCAGAAGATTTGCGCCCACTAAATTGTCTGGTAAGAAAAATAAAAGGTAGTGAAGAATGGGAGTTTATCCTTATTGATAATGAACGTTGTTTACCAGAAAATGAAGATTTTGAGTTTGAACATCCTCAGAAAGGTAAAATAAAAACACGTGTTCATTGTGTGCTTTTATGTTTCCATGAATTAATGAATTTTTTGATTGATATTAAAATTTCAAGCGACGTTCATGGCATTGTTCAAGCGTGGACTACAAAATATTGGGAAGAAAATAGAAACCAACGACAATTACAAGCTCAAAGAGCTACAGAGGATTTTCAAGAAAGTGCCTCTGGTATTTTTTATAGCCATAAAAGAAAACAGATTATTCTGAGACAATTACAAGACATCCAAAAAGCTTGTTACAAAACGCAAAGTTTTTCTACGCTACTTTGGAATCTTATTCCAGGTCTTGCTGGTATCTACCATATTCCCGCATGTTATCCAGAAGTACCATCTGAAGAAAATTTGCTATTGCTGGCGTATTCTCGGTTTTACGATATTGACAGAGGACGTGCAGGAGGAGCAATCACTCCAAATAGCGCATACGTTCCTCTTAAAGAATTCTTTGGAGATATAAGGCATTCTAAATCATTTTGCTTATCTGAAAAGAAAAAGAAGGTGCCAATATTTGGGTTAGGGAAGCTGCGTAGACAGCAATCAGTTTGAAGTTTTCTAATTTATGGCATCATGAACTCTCCAATACCAAGAATGAGGGGAGGGCTCATGTTCTAATCCTGCTAATATCAAATGTTCTTTTGCTCTGGTTAAGGCAACGTAAAAGAGTCGATTGTGCTCAAATTCTAATGCCTGTTGGTGATGTTCCTTAAGTGCTGCTGTTAAGATCGTGTCTGCAGCACTTGTTGGTTTTAAAAACCAAAATTGCTTAACGGGATCATATAGTGCGATATCTTGCTTGAGGCTTGGCTCTTCACCATTATCAAGAATGACGACTATTGACGCTTCAAGTCCTTTGGCGCCATGTACCGTTGAAAGTTTAATTCCTTCTTGGTGTTCCTGTTTGGTGAAAATTGGAGGATACATGTAAAGATGCTCAACGAGCTGATAAATTCCTAAATCTAGAAGGTGGGAACGTTTTAATACCTCATCCATGAAATGGTGCAATAACAAACAATCAACGCTCATACTATCATAAGCATGCATGAAATAGTCGTAAGCATTGGCAGGATTTTTCTGTAAGAGTTCATTTAAAGCTTTAGCATGAACAGGGCAATGTTTCTGAACGGTATCCCGCAAATATCCTGTGCGGTTATGACAAAGGGTAAATAAATCTTCCTCACTTAGTTTGCCAAAGCTTCTCATCCATGGACTTTTCAGAAGCTGTGCCAAATTCAAATCATTAAGAGGCATTTGCATAAACTCAACAGCACTTAAAATATCCCGCACAGAAAGCACTTCTAGAAGATCTTGTGGGTCAAAAGCAGAATAGGGAATGTTCTTTTCTTCGCAATGTGTTGTTAATGCGTTCATTTGACTTCCCCGTTTACGCATTAAAATCATGGCATCATCATAAGTTGCAAGGCGTTGCTCAGATTCTAAAAAGACCCCCTTCTCAATAGTTCTCTGCACATGATTTAAAACTTCTTGAGCGAGAAGTTTTTCAGGTTCATGTATATTTCGGTATTCAGTAAAAATAGGCCAAGGATCAAGCTCTTCCTTCTGTTGTACAGTTAAAGGTAAAAGCTCTATGTTTCCTTTAAAACAATGATGTGCAGTGTGTGGCTTTAAATCATTGCCCAGGCCTTTTGGATTTTTTTCAAAAATTGTATCTATAGTTTTTAAAAGATCTTTTGAGCTGCGAAAACTGGTTGTTAAGTGTACTGTTTCAAATGGTTGGCATAAGCCAGAAAAATGCTGATGCATGCTTTGATATATACGAATATCAGCACCTTGAAAGCTGTAAATCGATTGTTTTTCATCGCCAACAACAAATAAACTTCTTTCACCAGATTGTTGATCAAATAAACCATTTACAAGGTGGGTAATCACGCGCCATTGATCGACGCTGGTATCTTGCGCTTCATCTACCAGAATATGATCAATACGATAATTTAAATCGAATAAAATTTGATCAAATGTATCATTGCTTAATATTTCTAGGGTTTTTTCAATTAAGTCATGAAAATCCCAAACGTTTAAAGACTGTTTAAGCTGCTTATAGTGTTCATTAAATAATTGTTGTAATTGCCAAAAATGCAGAGATTTTTGACAATGATCGAAACGTATTTTTTGGGAAAAATAATGCTCTAATTTTTCTCCATACGCCTTCAAAAGTGTCTCTGCTTCTGGATATTCTTTTTGAATATGTGCACTCAAGACTTTACTTCTTGTCGTGCCCTTTTGTGTCAAAAAACACTGAACAAAAGCATGGTCTTTAGAAACAGCTGCTGTTGGGATTAGGACATTTAAATATTCAGCCACATACGTATGAATATTGGCAGGAGGTAATGGAAAATCAGGAGCATGCTGCACATCTAGGAGTTCTTCCAAGCGTTTTTGTATGTCCTCAATACTTAAAAGCTGGATATTTTTTGTCGTTTTGCATAAGTATTCAAAAAGAGTCATGTCCGAATGAAATGCTAAGAATTCTTCTAAAAAAATTTGAGCATTGGGATCTAAAATTAATTGTTCGAAAGCTTGAGAAAGATAGGTTGATTCCTCAAATTTTTCCATGATGCGAGGAGGTTCAGATAAAATATTTTTGCTCGTATGGCGTTGTAGTAGACGCTGACAAAAGCTATGAACTGTTTGGATAGAAATGTCTTGATATAAATTAGAAGAAAAAAGTTCTTTAACTCTTTCCACTATTTCTTTATTGGGAACTTCACCTAAAGTATGAAGCTCATCTGTTATTTTTTCTTCTGAAAGAGTAGAAAAAAAATGTATGCGTTTTTGTAAACGTTGCTGCATTTCGCTTGCAGCAGCTCTTGAAAAAGTTAAGCAAAGAATACGTTCTGGTTTTGCTGAGTGCAGCAACAACCTAATGATTCTATCGATAAGAATTTTTGTTTTTCCAGATCCTGCAGAAGCGCTCACCCAACAACTAGAGTTGGGGCTGCTAGCTGCTTGTTGGTGTGAGTGCATAGATCTAGCTTATTTCCTTTTGTCTCAGCTTTAATCCCTGCCTGTACAAGAAAAAAGCAAGCATTCCAAGTGCGCCAACGAAAATAAGAATAGAGCTCAGAGCAAAAATATATTCTGTACTCGAGTATAATCGTATGCCTTGCTCATCCATCCTGCCGCTCCATTTTACATCAAGCAAAAAGCCTACAGCTTGCATAATGCAAGCGCTTCCCATAACACTGAATGTATTAATGACTCCCAGTGTCGTTCCTGAAGTTTCTGGTGTGGTATAGTGTGACGCAGCGCCAAAACAAAGAATTTCTGAGCTACTGAAAACTCCTAAAGTAATCAATATGAAAATCAATGAAACAGCTGATAAATCACTGTATAAAAGAGTAATTAGGCAAAATACCATTCCAAGCCAGCTATATATAATGCCACGATTATATTCTTTATATTTCTCGCACAACCAAGGAATAATCAAGCTGCTGATGGCTGCTCCTACATAAATTTGCATCGTAACATTAGCCGCATTGATACGTTGGAGATTGAAATGATTCATCAGAAACGATACGCCCCACAAGTCTGCAATGACAGATAATGGCGAATAAAAACAGGTTGTCATAATGGCATAAGCAAGAACTGGCCGTGTTTTAAAAACGTGAAGGATACTTTCTTTGATTTCGCTCCATTTCAATACGGCTTCGCGATTGATAGCTTCCCTAGGCATGATGAGTACAAGCGAAAACCAAAGAATAACGCCAATAACTGATAGTACAGTGAAAGCATAGCGCCAGTTTGTTGATTCAATAAGATCTAGTAAAGGGTTTGCGGCTAAAAGAGGACCGAATAAACCAAGTGTTAATGCAGCTCCCATGAAAAAACCACGATTAGACCTTGGAAAACTGTCCGCGGCAATTTTCATGCAGCTAATATATCCAGAAGCAGACCCTATTCCCATGAATAACCTACTAACTTGGGCTTCCCAAAGGCTATTTCCAATGATCAGTAAACCGTTTCCAATTAAGCACAATAAAATACTAATAAGGACAACTCGTTTAACACCAACTCGATCAATCAAGACGCCACAAGGAATTTGAACAATAGCGTATATAAACATGAAAAATGAGCCAAGAGTTGAGAAGTCATTGGCGGTCATGAAAAAAGCACTACGCAATTCAGGTTCAACAAGACCTGGCGCTATACGAAGGACATACTGATACAAGAAAAATATCGCAACGCCAGCCCAGGCTGTATAAGCTTGTATAGGAGTTTTTTCTTCTTTCATCTTAAACGGATCGTTCCAAAATTTTATATTCGTTACACTTTGGCGTTTTTGAAGGCCAGGGGCAAGTTAAAAATGGCGATTTGGTCATAAAATAATGAAAAATAATTTTCTCAAGTGATGTTTGAAGTGTATTCATTGGGAGAGCAATACTTGCTGAAACAGATCCTGAGGGTTGTGTTCCTTTAAGCTGCCAAAATTCAGCTTGAGTTTGAATATTTTTTCGAGATTTTTGAGCTAAAAATATTTCAATTGCAAGTTGCGGTGCATAGCCGTTTATAACATCTGTTTTGCTTGGTGGGGTTCCAGTTTTGAAGTTAACTACAAGATTTCCGCTATCAAGACAAAGCAAGGTATCTAGTCGCGCCCTAAGAGTTATTGATCCAAGGGTTTCTTTAGTATCATATTCGCTATATATTTCTTTTGGTTTCAGGTCAGTTATTTGATCTTTAACCCAAGTTAAAATTCGCAGCATTTTACTTTTCCACAAAATATTAGGCTTACTAAGCTTAAGTTTGTCAGCATAGGTTGTGGCGGTAGTAATTCCTTCTTTCAAATAAATCTCTATCATTGTATGCGTAGCTAAACCAAATTCTTTTGCAAAGCTTTGAGTTGTTAGACGCTCTAATGGATGGAGCTTTAAAATATAGCGAGCATAAAATCCATAAGGATCTTGCATTAATAAGTTAAAGCCGCTGGCACTGACAGTTGTCGGGCGGCTAGTGAGAGGAGAGTTTGCTATTGGTCTTTCCTCTTTTTGCAGATGACGTTGCTCCTGATGTTTTTGAAGACGCTCAGGTTGAACCAAAGGATGAAAAAAGAGTGTATCAACTGAATAGCAAAAAATATTCAATATTTGTTGTTTTTTCCATTTTAAAAGCTGATCACTGAGAGCTTCATATGAAGTATTTTTTAAAAGGGGTTGGCTAATTTTGGGTTTTATTTGATTATGTTTTAAACAAAAAATAACCTGATTTGGTTCAAATTTTAGAGCTTCATGAAGACCTAGCCGTACTTGTGCTGATCCTTCTTTCAAGTATAAAGCTTTTTTAAACCATTCGAGACAAAAAGGAGAATCATCCAAAAGCTGAATGTAATTAAGGAGGGGAGTAATTTGTTCTTGAAGAGTATGTGGAAGTTTTTCAACTATTTCAAGAAACTGATCATAGAAATTTTTTTCACAAGACATCTTGAAAAGGTTATTGCTTAAAGGATGAGAAAACCTTTCTGGCTTATGTGATGGTTGTGAGTCTTTTCTTAAGTTGTATTCCCATTCCATTCCCAGACGATATAATTCTTCATCTTGTTGTAAAAATCGATGTCTTAAAACCTCTGCAATATGAATTCGAGAAGGTTGCGCTGTATATTTGTACAGCTTACAAATCCAATCTATGGTGGCGCTAATGTGAGAAGGAATAGTACATTTTAGTAACGGCTCCCAGACGGTTATATCGTCACAAACGATGATATATCCTTGCTTAAAGAAGTTTAAGATGTGTTTTTGAAGAGAGAAAAAAGTCGAGAACTGAATTTGTTGAGGGGGTTCAGGAGTTACAGAATATTGAAATGTAGGTAGCTCGTTTTGTAATTGATGAATAATTCCTGAAATATTTAAATCCATAATTTCTTTTGAATTTATTTCATGTGCAATTTGCCAAAGATTGTACAAGTTCGCTGAAGGAACTGCAGCACGAATTAACTGTATTGTGGCGAGAAAGGAATTTTTCATTACTCTTTAAATCTTAAATTTTCATCCAGCTTGTTTTTAAGTTGTAAATGATTTCTTGAACTTTTTGCTTCATATGCAACGAACAAAAAGGCCATCAATAAAGCTAATAAGCTTATAAATAAAGCTGGCATAAGATACCATCCCGTTTTATCAACAATATAACTAAGCATGCCGGGCGCCATTCCGCCGACACTTAAGCCAATGGTAAAGAAAAGGGAGACATTTCTGGCTCTAATCTGAGCTGGAAATAAGCTGTTCATTACGGGATGAATGGCCGCTCCAAAGCTAGACGAAGCAATCACTAAGAGTATTTGGGTTAGATACCAATGTCCTTCTCTTAGAAATAAAAAGCCAAACAGACTCAAGGGAATAATAAATAATGCTGCCATTTTCATGAAATACTCATGATGCTTTGATTTATCAGCTAAAATCCCCATGAGAGGAGACAAAATAATATAGCCTACCAAAGAGATCATAGTGCAGTATATGCCTATTGCAGTTGGCTGGTTTAGTATTTTTGTTACATAGAAATTCGTGTAGGTTGCTGGTAGCCAATTCGTAGTTCCAACAACGACGCCTATAAAAATGACGAGAGATCGACGTAACCAAAGATAGTCGAAATGAACCTTTTCAGTTGGCTTTTTAGCGTTTTCTTTTGCGACAATATCTATTAAAAAGCGACGCATACTAAAACTCCAAAAAGCAGCTAAGCCGCCTACAAGAAATGCAGTTCGCCATAACCATGGTATTTCTGTTTGATAAGAAAGACAAATTGCAGAGGCTCCAAGGCCGATTAAGCTTCCAATAGTTCCAGAGGCAGCAAGACATCCGCTAACAAATCCTCTTTTGCTCTTATGATATTCCATTAAGTATGTGCCAGCATTTGTATATTCGCCTCCTAACGAGAATCCTTGCATCAACCGAAATATGACGAATAAACAACTTGCAACGAGGCCAATACGTTGATTCCCAGGTAGAAAAGCAATCGCAAGAGCTGGGAAAATGGCGCATTGTACAGCAAGTAAAAGTGCTTTTTTTCGACTAAAAACATCTGAAATATAGCCGAATATAATGCCTCCAATTGGCCTTATAATGAAAGCACCTCCGAATAGAAAGAGGCTTAATATGTGAGATTCTTTTAAATCAATGTTTGGAAAAAAGTAAGGTGTAATAATAGGGCCAAAATGGGCGAAGAGTAAAAAGTCATAATAATCAAGAATGTTTCCAATAATAACGGCGACTGTTACTCGAATGCGCTTCAACATGATCTACCTTCCTGGTAATTTATCGAACCGCCTTATTTTGGAAAATCTTATGAAAAACTGCAAGCATTAAAAGTGCGATTAAGCTTATGATGCCGCTTATGATAAAAGTAGCAAATTGATTATATATATGGGCGGCAGCTCCCCCAATAGTGCCTGCGATAATAAGAGCTACTGCACTAATGAGATAGAAAAAGCCTATACCCGTTCCCCGCAAATCTTTAGGTACATAGTCGGCAATAAGACTTAAAAACATGCTTTGACTCATGCCAATTTGAATGCCCCAAATCCCTACACCAATTAGCATTGTGGTAAGGTTAGGCGCAAATCCTAAGAAAAGATCTGCGATCATTAATAAAAGAAAGCTTAAACCTAAGAAGCCGTGGCGCCCAAAACGATCTGACAGATACCCAACAGGATAAGAGCATAAAGTGTTTGTTCCATTGTACAAAATCATAACCCCATGGGAAAAATTTTGGTCTAAATGAAAGGTGTCGGTTGCGTGCAATATGAGAACTGACTCACCCACGCGAGCGCTCATAAAAACAAGTACTATCAGCATTAAAAACCAATAAGATTTTCCTAAACGTTTTAAATTGCTGAAGTGAATGGGATGGCGCGCAGGTTTTTTTTGTTTCTGCTTTTTAGCTTCTTTAGGGTCTTTAACAAAAAATAGTACCAATAAAAACCCTAAGAAAGCAGGGATACTAGCAATGGCAAAAACAGTTTGAAAATCTTTATTGGTTGCGGTCATGCACCAAATACCAAGGAATCCCCCAATAAAAGAGCCCGCAACGGCTAAACTCTGCCTAAGGCCAAAACACGCACCTTTTAGGTCATCAGGCGCTAGATCACTTACTAAAACATCGCGAGGAGTTGCATGGATACCGTTTCCTAATCGATCAAGAATACGAGCTGTAAGAACTGCGCCGAGATTTGAAAACAGTGCAAAGATGGGGCGAGCAATCACCGATAAAGCAATCCCCCAAACAATAAGGAATTTCCTTCGTTGCAAGTAATCACTTATAACACCAGAGAATAGCTTCATTAAATAAGCTATTGCTTCAAAAAATCCTTCAAGCACTAGTAAAATGCCTGTAGCAACGCCCAAAATTTGCTTTACGTAGATCGCAGCGATTCCAAAAATCATGACAGTGGATATGTTGAGGAGCATGCTTGCCAACCCAATAGCCCAAATAGACGCTGGGATTTTGCTTTTAAAGTTTTTTAGCATACCTAGGACAACAGCCCAAAAGAACCACAAGGGACAAACATATCAAAATTGCTGAGGGTGTGCAATCAAAGGTTGCAAAATCAAGAGACACAGTGTTAATTAATATTGATGGGTAGTTTTTCTACATTAATTATAATGAGTTATGAATTCAGATATTTTATTTTGGACTTTTATTTCATCCATAGTAATTTTGCTAAGTATATGCGTCTACTTGTTACGCCGTAAGCAGACACTGCTTATCGAAAACATCCAACTAAAAAGCCAACTCCAAACGGATCAGCAAATTCAACAAATGTGGCAGCAACAAATCGAGCGGCTTACACAGCAGGCACTGATTACTCAGTCGAATCAGTTTTTAAATCTCGCGAAGTCTCAATTTGATGGGGTTTTAGAAAAAGCAAATCTAACATTTGAACAACGTCAAGAACAGTTTAAACATTTATTAGAGCCTATTTCAAAATCGTTAGAGCAAGTGAATACGCAAGTACACTCAGTGGAAAAGCAGCGTATCGAGGCGTTTGCGGATTTAAAACGTCAATTAACCGATATGGTTATATCGCAAAAAGATTTGCGCCAAGAAACAGCCACACTTGTAAAAGCTTTACGGACACCCCATGCAAGAGGACAATGGGGGGAAATGCAACTCAAGCGGGTTATTGAAATGGCAGGTATGATTGATCACGTTGATTTTCATGAACAAGTCTCCACAGGTGAAGGAAAAATACGGCCTGATATGGTGGTACGCTTACCTGCGGGCAAAACAATCGTGATTGATGCAAAAACCCCTTTAGCTGCTTATTTAGATGCTTTAGAAACACAAGATGATTTAATAAAAGCGCAAAAGCTACAAGATCATGCGCGTCATGTACGGAACCATATTCGCCAGCTTTCCCAAAAGAGCTACTTCGAACAATTTGATCAAAGTCCTGAATTTGTGGTGCTCTTTATTCCCAATGAAGCAATGTTTAGCGCAGCACTTCAGGCAGATCCAGGCCTTATCGAAGCAGGCGTTAATGAAAAAGTTTTGATGGCAACACCCACCACCTTAATTGCTCTCTTAAGAGCAGTAGCATACGGTTGGCGCCAAGAAAATATTGCCGAAAATGCGAAAGCTATTTCTTCATTAGGACAAGAACTTTATAAGCGCTTGGGCGATATGACGGCTCATTTTGAGCGAGTAGGGAAGGGGTTGGAAACGGCTGTTGATGCCTATAACAGTACCGTGGGCTCTTTTGAACAACGCGTTCTTGTTAGTGCGCGAAAATTCAAAGAACTGGATTCGGCAACCCTTGAGTTGGACGAGCCAACAATCGTTGAAACGCCTTTACGTGCATTGAAAGCGAGGTAAGGCATGCCTAAACCAGCTGCTTTCTTAGGGTCATTACATGTCTGCCCTCAAGTGACAGGGGTGGTTCCTCATGTCGGCGGTCCTACTATGGGAATGGCAGTAATGGTGATGGTTGGTGGCCCAGTTGCTGTAAATACCAATAACATTTCTGTTTGTGTAGGCCCTCCTGATAAAGTGGCGATGGCTAGCACAACCGTTATGGCACAAGGAAAACCAATGGCACGCATGGGAGATTTGTGTGGTCATGGGGGTGCTATTGTGCTTGGTATGCCAACGATTATCGTAGGTGATTAATACATACTAAAGGTTTATTTTTTTTATATTTTTCGTTAAGTTGAAGCATGATTATTGGCCACACATCACCTTATACTTTTTTAGAAAAGGCATTTGCGAATAAGCAACATCAGGCATTTTTGCTGACTGGTGAAGTTGGCATAGGAAAAGCTAGTGCAGCTAAACATTTAGCTCTTTCAGAATTAACAAAAGCTAGTCCTTTTAATGCAAATATTGTGCAACAACAATGCGCTGCTGGTTCGTATCCGAATTATTTTTATCTAACCCTGATTCAAGATGAAGATGGTAAACAAAAAAGCGAAATCACTATTGAACAAGTGCGCTCATTACTAAGTCGTTTAAAACAAAAAGCAGCTATTCAAGGGCCAAGAATTGTTATCATTGATTCAATTGATCAAATGAATAGGCAAGGGGCGAATGCTTTGCTTAAAATACTGGAAGAACCGCCTCAAGATACATTTTTTTTGTTGGTTTGTCATAGCCTAGGTAAAGTTCTTCCAACAATTCGTTCAAGGTGTATTAGAGTAGATTTTAAGCCTTTAACAAACGAAGAGATGGAAAAATTTAGTACGGTTCAAGGTGAGAAAGTGGATAAGGAAGTTCTTTTAATGGCAGCAGGTTCTCCTGGTGCTTATCAAAGAATTCAACAAGCTGGCGGTGTTTCTGTGTTAGAATCCATCAGAAAGCTTTTGCAAATGTCGAATATGAATGATGTAAAGGCTGCTCTTCAAGATTTATTGAAACAGAGCGATGATAATTTTTTAGGATATTTGCTACATCAATTATTATACAATCAGGCTCTTAAAAATCCTGCTACTTATGCTGAGTCAGCACATGCTGTAGAGAAATTTATGTTTTATACACAAGGGACGCATCTTGATGGAGCTCACCGTTTGCAAGCCGCTCTTTTACTGGCAAAAACTCCAAGGGAGGCAGCAATTATTTATGGTTAAGGCTTTTGTTGTTTTTTTTAGTGGAGGGTTGGGTAGTGTATGTCGTTATCTAATGACATTACATATTTCTAAGTTCGTTGGAGTGCCTGGCTCTATTTTAATAGTAAATGTAAGCGGAGGATTTGTAGCAGGGGTGGTTGCGTGCAAATTTCCTCATTTGAAATTATTTTTATTAATAGGTTTTTTAGGTGGATTTACTACCTTCTCAGCTTTTTCTCTTGAATGTGTGAGTATGATTCAAAATCAGCAATTTTTCTTTGTAACACTATATATAATTTTGAGTGTTTTATTAAGCGTCCTATCTGCCTGGGTCGGATTATCCATATTTAATTGATTTTCAATTTAAAATAAAATTTAACTAATTAATAATATTAAAGAAGTACTATCGACTACATAATATATAAATATGTAGTTTCTATGTATAAGTTAAAATCTTTAAAAAGTATTATTTTTGGATTCCTTCTTATTAGTTATATACATGCTAGTGAACTAGCTCGAGTAGAAGAAGAATTGCTTTTAGGAAGAGACATCCCTGCTTATTTTAAAATCATGGATTTTGATAAAGAAAAATGGGAAAGATTTTCCAACACATTCTCTGATCACCCTGTAGATCAAGCAATTAAAGAGCATCTTGAATCAATACAGCTAGTTCCTCTGGTTTTCTCACGAGATGAAATTTTTTCAACAGCGTATTTTAAAGGAAGGATGCGCCAAATATATTGTGAATTGTTTGGCAGTACAAAAAACCCAGCGCCTCTTCTTAGCGTTACCAACGATGAAATGTATGCCGGAATTCTTAACTTATTAGCAGATAGCCCAGAAGATACAGCAAAATTTGAGCAAGGCATAAACCAAGAAATGGAGGCTAATGAGAAAGTTATTGATGCATATAATCATAGATTACAATCCATGAGGGGGAACAGTGCATTGCTAAGGCATTATTTAGAAAAAATATTTTTTGCCCCGAATGCATATACAGATGAAACTCTCCTTGGAATGCGGCTGACGTTATTAACAGAAGAATTAGTTGCGGGGGATGAGTATCTTTTTGCGCCAGAAAAAAATCCAACACATACTGTAGCACAATCAATTTTAAAATGTATTGAATTAAAAGGGGCAGCGGACACGTTGGTAATTGGTTGCGGAAATTCTCTTATCGCTGATGTGATTGAAACTCCACCTTATTTTGCGGAAGAATTTTTAAAGGCGTTTTCTGGAAAAACTTTTGTTCATGATTGTCAGCACTGCTTATGCGATCACAGTGCGCATATTTCGGTTGCTATAACAGAGCCACCTGTTCTTGAAGCTCAAATTACTTACAATGGAGCAGCGCACGCAGATATTTTTGCTGATGCAAAAAGACCTGAATTTTGGGCAGCATTAAAAAGATTAAATGATATAGGTAGAAGCCCATTTACCTGTATTATTGATCATGCATATATGCTGAAGGAAGAAATAGAACAGGTTTCAGCATGTTTGCCTATGGGCGGTGTTTTTAGATCGTATATAGAGTTTGGTACCCCAGAAATTTGGGGTTTTGAGAAGATCAAAAGCGAACGCTTTGGCACACGTACTGAATATGTTTATGAAAAGGTATCAGAAAGTTTGTGTTGAAAAATTACTGGACTGTCTTTGTTGCCAATGTTTCGTCATCAACGAGAGTTTGCTTTTTTGCTATTCTTTCCTCTTCCTCATCCTCTGAATACTCAATAGGTTGGGGTTCGCTGGAAAGCGCTAAACGTATGACTTCATCAACATGCTTGACAGGAACAATCGTTAACCCTTTTGTAACATTTTCAGGGATATCCGCTAGGTCCTTCTCATTATCATAAGGAATAATAACTGTTTTAATGCCGCCTCGATGTGCTGCAAGAAGCTTTTCTTTTAATCCACCAATAGGAAGTACATTACCACGCAGGGTCACTTCACCGGTCATAGCAACGTCTTTTGAAACCGGAATACCGGTGAGTACTGAAACAATCGCTGTACACATGGTAATACCAGCAGAAGGACCATCCTTTGGAATCGCGCCCTCTGGCACGTGAATATGAATGTCTTTGCGCTCAAACAAGCTTGGTTTCAAACCAAATTGAGGAGAGCGTGCGCGAACATAGCTGAGCGCTGCTTGAACGGATTCCTGCATCACATCACCAAGTTTACCAGTGATGAGTGTCTTTCCTTTGCCAGGTAAAACAACGGCTTCAATGCTTAATAGTTCGCCACCAGTTTCGGTCCAAGCTAGCCCTGTTGTAACACCAACCGTATCTTTCTCTTCCGCAAGGCCGTATCTAAAGCGCTTTACGCCTGCATACTTACCAAGATTATCAACGCCAATTTTTATTTTCTTAACAGCTAATTTTGGGTTCATGATTTCACGAACAGCTTTGCGGCAAAGGTTTGTAACTTCGCGTTCAAGGCTACGAACACCTGCTTCACGAGTATAATTACGAATAAGGATTAATAAAGCATCATTGGTGACCGAAAATTCAGCAGCTTTTAATCCATGTTGGCTCATTTGTTTTGGCAATAGGTATTGCTTCGCAATAGCCAGTTTCTCATCTTCTGTGTATCCGGGAATGCGAATAACTTCCATACGATCAAGTAAAGGCTGAGGCATCTTCAATGTATTTGCCGTTGTAACAAACATTACATCCGATAGATCATAATCCACTTCAAGGTAATGATCATTAAATGTTGCATTTTGCTCAGGATCGAGTACTTCTAACAAAGCAGATGCAGGATCGCCGCGCCAATCACTACCAAGCTTATCAATTTCATCTAGTAAAATTAGTGGATTTGATGTCTTAGCTTTTTTCATGCTTTGGATGATTTTACCGGGCATGGAACCAATGTAGGTGCGACGATGTCCGCGAACCTCAGATTCATCGCGTACACCTCCTAAAGAAATTCGCACGAAATTTCTTCCTGTTGCTTTTGCTAAAGATTTCCCTAAGCTTGTTTTTCCAACTCCAGGAGGACCAACAAGGCATAAAATTTGACCACGCACTTTGCCTACTCGTGCTTGTACTGCTAAGTATTCCAAAATACGTTCTTTAACTTTATCAAGACCATAGTGATCTTTATTTAAAACACCTTCAGCGGCACCTAAATCATTTTTCGTACGACTACGTTGTTGCCAAGGTATGCCCAAAAGCCAGTCCAAATAATTGCGCAAAACGGTGGATTCTGCCGAAGAAGAATTCATTACTTTTAATTTTCTAACTTCGGAGAGCGCTTTCTCTTTTGCTTCTTTGCTGAGCTTAACTTTTTTAATTCTATTTTCTAATTCAGCAATTTCATCCTTGCCGTCTTCGCCATCACCTAATTCCTTATTGATAGCCTTTAATTGCTCATTTAAGTAATATTCGCGTTGCGTTTTTTCCATTTGCTTCTTTACGCGCGTGCGAATTTTTTTCTCAACGTGTAGAACAGCGCTTTCGCTTTCAATATATCCTAAGACTTTCTCTAAGCGTTTACTAACATTGGCTGTTTCAAGCAAAATCTGTTTGTCTGGAATTTTTAAGCTGAAGTAAGACGCTACAGTATCAGCAAGCTTCGCTGGGTCTGCAATTTGGTTGATTGTAACTAAAACTTCAGGTGGAATTTTTCTATTAAGTTTTACATATTGCTCGAACTGAGAAACGACAGCGCGTATTAAAGCTTCTAGTTCCTCTTCAGATCCTTCCTCTTCAGGAATAACCGATCCATAGGCTTGAAAATAGGGAGATTCTTCAACAAAGCGATTTAGCTGAATGCGTTGGGTGCCTTCCACTAAAACTTTTACGGTGCCATCTGGCAATTTTAAAAGTTGTAAAAGCGTTCCTAGCGTTCCAACAGAATACAAGTCTTTTGCGATAGGATTATCATCAGAAGGGCTTTTTTGAGTAACGAGAATGAGCTCCTTTTTATTGGCAAGCATCATCTCTTCAAGGGCTAGAACAGATTTTTCTCTTCCTACGAAGAGAGGCACAATCATATGCGGAAAAACAACAATATCACGTAAAGGGAGAACCGGGTACAATTCTCCTTTATTGATTGAAAGCAATTCCTTCTGCTTCGGCATTAGCGCGCACTTTCCTTACGTTTTGGCGTCACTGTCTCTTCTGGTTCTTCTTGCTTCAAAATGATGACAGGTTCACCTTTGTTTTCAATAACGTCTTTGTTAATGACAACTTCTTCCACATCACCTCTAGATGGTAACTCATACATTGGATCAAGTAAAATACTTTCCATGATTGAGCGTAATCCTCGAGCACCTGTCTTTCTTAAAATAGCTTTCTGAGCAACGGAATGTAGTGCTGCGTCATCAAAAGTAAGCTTTACATCTTCCATTTCAAACAGACGAGCGTATTGCTTCAAAAGAGCGTTCTTTGGTTTCGATAAGATTTCCACCAGCGCTGCTTCATCTAAATCACTTAGGGTTGCAACAACCGGTAGTCGTCCAATAAACTCTGGTATCAGTCCGAATTTCAGTAAATCTTCCGGCTCAAGATCGCGCAAAAGTTCACCAACTTTATGATCTTGTGGGCCTTTTATATCTACCCCAAATCCAATACCATTAACCTTTTTACGGCCAGCAATAATTCTTTCAAGGCCTGCAAAGGCACCGCCGCAAATAAAGAGGATATTCGTTGTATCAACTTGTAAGAATTCTTGTTGTGGATGTTTACGTCCACCTTGAGGTGGCACAGATGCAATCGTGCCTTCCATAATCTTTAGTAGTGCTTGCTGCACACCTTCGCCCGAAACATCACGGGTAATCGAGGGATTATCAGATTTTCTAGAGATTTTGTCTACTTCGTCAATATAGACGATACCGCGTTGCGCGCGCTCTACATTGTAGTCAGCTGCTTGCAAAAGCTTTAAGATAATGTTTTCAACATCTTCACCCACATAACCCGCTTCGGTTAGCGTTGTGGCATCAGCCATCGTGAAAGGTACATCAATAATGCGTGCTAGTGTCTGAGCAAGAAGCGTTTTACCGCTGCCGGTTGGCCCTACCAACATAATATTTGATTTAGCAATTTCAACATCACCAGGCGTGTGATGATTGAGCCGTTTGTAATGATTATGTACCGCAACGGATAAAACTTTTTTAGCGTGCTCTTGTCCGATCACATAATCATCCAGCACTTTACGAATTTCTATGGGAGATGGCACTCCTTCCGTTAGTAAACGAGGTGCCGCGTTTTCTTCTTGGATAATATCCTCACAAAGATCAACGCACTCATCGCAAATAAATACTGTTGGACCAGCAATTAATTTGCGAACCTCATGTTGGCTTTTGCCACAAAAAGAGCAATACAAGGTATTTTTGCTATCACCAGAAGATTTGCTCATATTTTCTCCACATCAAAACTTAATTAGCAGCGACACTTTTCCGTCACCATATACTTCAACTATGCGGCTCAAAAGTCAAGAAATAGTTAATCAAAAAGGCTTTTTTTGTGGATAACCTCAAAAATATATACGAGAAATGATTTATTTTTAATATTGTGGCATTTTTATTAATGAGATTTGTGTGTGTATTAAAGAATCTGATTCCAAAGCGCTTGCGCAGCTTCCTTTTCGGCTAATTTTTTATTTTTACCTTCTCCTATTCCTTTTAATCCATTTTGCAAGGATACCTCTAATATATAAATAGGAGCATGATCAGGGCCTGAACGCTTAATTTCTTTATATTGGGGAATTGGCAAACCATTTTTTTGCGCCCATTCTTGCACCAATGTCTTTGGATCTTTTGGTAGTTCTTCTAAGGTATAAATGGCGCTTTCCCAATATTTGTGTACAAATCGCTGTGCCGCTTCCATACCGCCATCAATGTATAAAGCTGCAATGAGTGCCTCAATACAATTTGCAAGAATAGAAGTACCCTGCAGCTCGTGCTTTTTTAACGGTAAAAACTCTGCAAGATTAATGTGTTCCGCAACAATATTACAAAACTCACGTGATGTCAGATAAGAAAGTCTTTTGGCAAGTTTGCCCTCTTCATCGTGCGCGTAATGTGTATATAAAGCTTCTGCAATAATAAGTCCAAGGATCCGATCACCTAAAAACTCAAGACGTTCAAAAGCTTTCCCTTTTTTACGTTGCTGTAAAGCGGGTGGGGTGAGTGCTTGCGTCAGCACTGTTTGCTTTTTAAATGTGTGTCCTAAAATTTCTTCAATCATTGGATTATTTAGTTAATGTGGATTTTTTACAAAATACTTTTATAGATATATAGAAAGGAATGATAAAAAAGCAAGTTACATTAATTATTTCTGTATTTTCTCAGCCATCATTTCCAATTCCAGCCATCGTGTTTCAGCAGCATCGAGTCCTTCCTGACATTCTTGCAACTCTTCACTTAAAGCTGCAAATTGATGCGGGTTTTTTTCATACAAGGTGACATCTTCTAAATGGGTTGAAAGTTCTTCGATGCGCTTTTCTAAATCTTTGATTGCCTTAGGTAACTCTTCCCATTCACGTTTCAGATTATAAGATAAACGCTTAGGTGGAGCAGAGATTTTTTCAGTTTGAGCAGCTTTAGGCTTTTCTTTGATAGATGCTTTCGAAGCTGCTTTTAAGTAATGTTCAATGTCACTATAACCACCAACGTATTCCTGCACTTCACCTGTTTCAGAAACCACATAAGTAGATGTAACGGTACGATCCAAAAAATCACGATCATGGCTTACGACGATTAGCGTGCCATTGTATTGCTGTAAACATTCGACTAATAAATCAAGCGTATCCATATCCAAATCATTGGTTGGCTCGTCGAGTACCAGTAAATTTCCTGGATTTGCTAGAGCTTTGGCAAGCAATAAACGATTCTTTTCGCCGCCGGAGAGAATGCTCACTTGACCACGAATTTGGTTCTCGTCAAACAAAAATTCTTTTAAATACCCCACCACGTGTTTTGTTTCATTGCCAACCCAAACCTGATCGCCACCTTCAGGGCATAAAGTTTGCCACAGCGTATCGGTGGGATTCAATCCAGATCGCATTTGGTCAATGTATGTTACTTTTAACGTGGTGCCATGTTTAACATTACCAACATCAGGTTTTAATTCACCCACTAGCATTTTAACGAGCGTACTTTTTCCCGCTCCATTCGGTCCAATAATGCCAATTTTATCTTGATGCAAAATTCGACATGAAAACGGCTGCACAACTTTTCGATCACCGTATGCTTTTTCAATATCTTTCGCTTCGATAATGATTTTACTACCTCGAGGAAGATTAATGGGATTCACATCAATCGAGCGGGTTTTATTTTGCATCATGTGACGCCGCTCACTGCGCAACTCTTGCAAGCGTTGCAATCGCCCTTGATTACGCTTACGACGTGCTGTCACACCATAGTGCAACCAATCCGTTTCCAAACGTAACCGTGTATTAAGCTTTTCTAAACGACGCTCTTCTTCTTCCATCAACATCGATGACCATTCGTCAAAGGTGCTGAACCCTTTTTTATTCGTGTGTAAAATACCTCGATCAAGCCACCACGTGGTGTTTGAAACTTTTTCCAAAAAGCGTCGATCATGGCTAATTACCACAACAGCCCCTTTAAACTTTGCCAGATATTCTTCCAGCCATTGAATGCTGGGTAAATCCAAATGGTTCGTTGGCTCATCAAGTAACAAAATATCTGGCTTTTTGACTAAACTTTCCGCCAGAGCAAAGCGTCGCTTTTGACCACCTGAAGCATTGCTTAAGGTAATATCTGCAGCAATACCAAGTTTATCAAGAATGGCACGCGCCTCGTGTGGCAGGGCACCGTAAGACTCTAATAACGCTGAGGTTGTAATATCCTCGGGATATTTTTTATCCTGCTCAAGGTACACCAAATTTTGGCTAGATAATAAAAAATACTCTCCATCATCAAGCTCATAAATTTGCGCTAAAGCTTTTAGCAGCGTTGATTTTCCGCAGCCATTACGCCCCACCAAACAAATGCGATCACCGTCACAAATCTGCGCGGTTAGTCCTTCAAAAACAGGTTTGCCGCCAAAACGAACGCAGGCATCTTTTAAGCGAAGTAAAACAGTCGACATGTTTTATATATACGTCTTTTAGTTCTGTATTTTAATTAGAACCTGTTAATGAAGACTGATTCCGAGCATTACGCTTCGTAATCCTATCGAACTGGTTTTGAGCAAGAAGTACTCTGGTTGCACCTATTATATCGTTTAATTTAGTCACCACATCTTCATATTGTTCAGGTGTTAATCTTTTTTCGGCATTTTCTGGTTTATTACCTAATCTGAGGATACCTTCTTTATTCTTTTCATAGGCTGACACCTTTTCTGCAAAATAAGCTTCAAAGGCAGTTAATTCTCTAATCACACGAGGTATTTCTAAATCCTCAGTTATGCTAGATGTTTGGAGCATTTCTTCGTATACGGCATGAGCCGAATCACATATATTTTGAGCAATTTGTTCATCGCTGCCCAAGCTGCGCAAGCTAGGAAAGAGATTGGCAAGACTACTTCCCACAGCTGCGTCAATTTCTGTAACGCTAGAATATTCTGTTGCTGCTTGAGTGCTTACAGCTTCTGTATTTTCGTCAAGAGCATCATCCGCAGAAGGACCAGTCGCTGCGTTCAAAGAAAATACAAGGCTTAAGGATAATATTTTTAAAGAGATTTTCATGTTGCTACTCGCAATCTTACAAGATGTATCTACGTATGAATTAGCATATCTCGAAAAAGATTGCCACTGGTAGTCAATCTAATGAAATGCTTATTTTTTATCCTGGTTACTGAAAATATATTTGCTTAACAACCCTTCAAGACTAACCGATGATTGCGTTAAAGAAATGGTATCGCCGGGTTTTAAGAAATGATCATCACCACCAGGAGAAATATTGACGTATTTTCCGCCCATTAAACTTTCGCTCACGATTTCTGCCGAGCTATCGGAAGGGATTTTTAAAGAGGCATCGATATCAATCCCAACGATTGCCTTGAAATTCTTTTTATCGATCGCAATATGATTAACATGGCCAATGGTAACACCACCCATGCGCACGTCGTTGCCAACTGATACGCCGTCTATTCTGTCAAATCGTGCAAAAACTTTTATAGTTTGCTTGTGCGATGATGTTGAAAATTGATACCCAAATGCGAAAAAAAGTCCTGCGATAAGCAAAACAATAGCGCCTGTGACTGTCTCTAAGAAGTTATGCCGCATGTAATAAATATCAATAATTTTCCTGCAGTACTATAGCCTAACATAAGTGTTTTAAGGAAGTGTTAAAGAATAAAATCAAAAAGAGCAATGATTGTTTGATAGTCAAAATATGCTAATATCCCCCTAATTAAAAAGAGGAGAAATGATGCGTAAACCAATATTGATAACACTTTCTGTGGTATTCGTTGTCGTGCTGTCTTTTTTTATGTTTTCAAAAAAATCGGAACGTGTTGATATCGTCGTTTCAATAAAGCCAATACACAGCTTGGTGTGTGCGCTCACGAAGGGAGTTACAACGCCTGTTCTTTTATTAGATGGTTCAGTATCCCCGCATCATGCGCAACTACAGCCTTCTCAGGTACAAAAGTTAAAAAGCGCTAAATTTGTGGTGTGGATAGGTCCAGTGTATGAGCAAATGCTTACTAAGCATGTTAAAGAATTACAAGCTGCAGTTGTAACCTTGCAAGAGAGTTCAGAAATTAAGTTAAAGCCTTTAAGAAATGGGGCGCTTTGGGATCAGCATGCCTGCTGCAATCATGACCACGCCCATTATCACGATCATGATCATCACCATCACGATTCTCATGGTGCCAATATTGATGGGCACATTTGGCTAAGTCCTATCATGATGCTGTGCGTGGTAGATGTCGTTTTAAAAGAACTACAAAAATTATATCCAAACCATCAAGAACTGCTCAATAAAAATGCCCAAGCTTATAAAGAGCGCTTACAACTACTGCATCAACAGCTTTTGCATAAGATGAATCCTTCCAAAGGAAGCACGTACATTATTCAGCATGATGGTAATCAATATTTCGATGCATTGTATGGGGTGAAAACCATTGCTACGCTTTCTATTGATCCTAATATCCCTCCTAGCGCAGGGCATATACTAAAAATTCGCAAAGCGCTTAAGAAGAAAAAAATTCATCCAAAGTGCTTATATGCAGAAAAGCAAATAAATGTGGCTCTTGCTAAAACCTATGCGGATTCTTTAAAAATTTCTTTTGCAGTTGTTGATTATCTGGGAACGGCAATCGAAGAAGGGGAATCAGCATATGAAGCATTGATGCATGCATATGTTGATGAATTCTTGAAGGGATTGAAATAAGTGGTGGGCCCGGCAGGACTCGAACCTGTGACATCCCCGTTATGAGCGGGGGGTTCTAACCAACTGAACTACAGGCCCAACCTCTGAAATATGCCTTAAATCTATGTTTAGGTCAACATTAGGATGATTTTTGTATGAAAGATATTGCGTCAGCTTTTTTGAGAGTTTTTTATTTTACAGTATGAAGAATGTTTGAATTTCTTCCTCCGACACTCCCCATTCTCTCATTTTCCTTATGAGGAAAGATTTCATGGCGTAAAATGGGACAACAATATCTACTTGTCCTTTTACAGGATTTATTCCACTTACTGCTTCACCGGTTAACCTAGCATGAATGCGTGTCTTAGATTTTTCTGCTGAGAACAATTCATGACCATCTGGAATGATAGGTATTTTTGAATGTTCGACTATAGCGGTGTTGATGGCTATCGCATAAGTTTTGGCTTCTTGATTGTAAAAACAAACACCGCCACTCATTCCATTATTTAGCCCCCCTTCAAGTGGAAGAAGAGAGCGTAAATGATAACTTTCTTGATCTACTCTATAACTTAGGGGCGCTAACCACGAGTTTTGGAAGGGCTCATCCTCTGAATGAAGTGTGGTTAAATCCTTTGATACATAGACGTATACTCCATGTTTTTTATTATCATACTGACATAAAATTCCTCCCACCCAACCAGTTGGTCCAAAACCAACGGCATAAAGAGGTAAATCATTATCTGGTACCGGATGTTCTCTTAAATCAAGAGGTGTCGGAATCAGATGGGGGTGATCTTTAGATTGGAGCTTAAGAAGCGCAATATCATATTGATAGGGTGAGTCTTCTAGTGATGAATGGTTTGGATGACAGCTATTTTCAACAACAATTAGTGGATGACCTTCAAAAGAATCATTAAAAAACAAATATAAAATGAGAGCTGGATTTTGTTCTTGAAAAACTTTGAATTTATCAATTACATGAGCGCTTGTAGTAGCGTAATAATTTCCTTTTGAATCTTGGCCGAAATAATGAGCAGAAGCAAAAGAAATATAAGAAAGAGCAGAGGAAGGGGAAGTCTCTCCTGGGATTATTAAGTTTTCTCCCGAAATCATTAAATGCCCTACAGAGAGAAATTCTGGGCGATGCATGGCAGCTGTTTCAAAATCACGTGCGTTGAATGCTGGATCGCAGAATTGACTGGCAGTGATTTCATTAGACATGCCTTGAAGTAACAAAAACACAAATACTATTACTCTATAGCAGAAAAGATTTAATGAGATATTTTTTGGCATCTTAATTATTGTAAAAAGAAATTTTATTGTTAATAAAAAATATAAGCAAAATAAATTATCTAGGTCAATAATCTAAGTGCACACAAGAACGTCCCGCCAAAGTTGGCTAGTACCCGTTAATTAAAGTCTATTGAAAAGGCACTTGAACATACTTTTGAACCTTTTTAAGTGGCTCTTTGGTAAGGTCTTTATCAACTTCATGCACTACTTTAGACATAACATCAGCTGATAAATGCTGACGCAAATGCCCAAGTACAACTGGTGCTGCAATCAGAATGATTTGGTCATAGCTAACAGCCATATTGTGCAGAATTTCCGCAATTTTTATTGCAAAAACTTCCTTTTTAAAACGGTACCAATCAGAGTGAGTAGGGTAACTATGAGTTCCTCTATTTACCATGCCTTTACTAACTTTTCCAGGCGTAGAGACGCCTTTATCCTGATGAACATCAACATCCTCAGCGGCATGGTGTGTGGCCATGATTGGGACAAGATCGTTGTTATTTTTTGTGAGAAATTTCGCACGAGAGCTATCTGCAATTACTACGCAAGTGGTTTGATTTTTCATTATTTTCACCCTTTCTTGATTATTGCCAGTAGCATAATGAGCTCAAATTTTTCAAAAAAAAAGAGAAAAAAATATATTTCTTATGTTAAAAAAAAGTACCTCAGACAAAGAAGTTTTTTATGAGGATTAGTTATTAGTGTACAAACATATTTTTAAAGTTGAGGAGGACATAATGAGAAAAATGTATCTTTCAAAAAGTATTTGTTTTTCCTTTTTTCTTAACGCTGTATTATGTAGTTCTACGTACCTTGATTATCAGGCTACTACTCCAGTAGATCAAAGAGTATTAGAAAAGATGCTTCCATTTTTTACCAAAATATTTGGTAATCCGCATTCAACAACACATATTTTTGGAAAAAAGGCGAATCAGGCTGTTGAGACAGCACGTGCCCAAATTGCTGCAGTAATTAATGCTGAATCTGAAGAAATAATTTTTACCTCTGGCGCTACGGAAGCCAATAATTTAGCTATTCTGGGAGCTTGCAGACACTTAAAAAAGTTAGGAAAGAATGAAATTATTAGCGTTGTTACAGAGCATAAATCTGTCTTGGGACCACTTAAAGCACTTAGAAAAGAAGGATTTAAGGTCATTCTTTTGCCTGTGCAATCAAGCGGTATTATAAAAATAGAGGATTTAAAGAAGGCATTGTCGCCTAAAACGGCTTTGGTCACTATAATGGCTGCTAATAATGAAATAGGTGTACTTCAGCCTATTAAAATTATTGCAAAGTTAGTTCATCAATGTGGTGCTCTTTTCCATACAGATGCCGCTCAGGCTTTTGGGAAAATAGTCATAGATGTGAAAGACAGCAACATCGATCTTTTAAGTATTTCAGGCCATAAGATTTATGGGCCTAAAGGTATAGGAGCACTTTTCATAAGGAAGGGCATTACTCTTATTCCTTTCACATACGGAGGAGGTCAAGAAAGGGGTGTAAGACCAGGAACCCTACCAGTGCCATTGTGCGTAGGATTAGGTGAAGCAGCACAACTTGCACAACAGGAACTTTTATCCGAAAGTGAGCGTCTTTTATCTTTAAGAACTAAACTATTGAATCTTTTGCAACAACAACTACCTTCACTAACGGTGAATGGTGATTTGCAAGAAAGATTACCTGGAAATTTAAACTTTAGTGTAAAAAATATAGATGGGAAATCTTTACTAAAGCAGCTACAAGGGATTGCTATTTCATTTGGTTCAGCATGCACATCGGAAGGTGGTAGTGGTTTATCTTATGTTATTGAAGCTCTTCAGGGAAAACCAATAGTGCCTACAGTGGCTATCCGCATAAGTTTAGGACGCTTCACTACAGAAGATGATATTACAAAAGCAGCAGAAGAATTAATTACAGCAATTAAAAGCTTACAACATAAAAAGTTAGCATAGAGATTCTTCTAAAAAGCAGATTTTGATTTATTTTTCTTGGATAATATATTTCTTAATTTGTTCGGCAACAATTAAATAGGAAAATGTTATTCCAATTAGTATTCCAAAAAAGTTAAGAGGCGGAGCAACAAAACCAAGAGACGTCCCTAAAAATGAATAAGGAATCGCTAAGCCTAGACAAACCAGTAGTATTGCAAGAGTCACAAGAAAAAAATTAGGTTGGCTTTGGAAAATTGATTTTCTCGTGCGAATAACAAAAATAATCAAAATTTGGGTTACTAAAGACTCCATAAACCATTCAGTTTGAAAAAGAGCTGGAGAGACTTTAATTACATTTAACAAGATCCAAAATAAAAGGAAGTCAAAAATTGAACTCAAAGGCCCCATGAATAGCATGAACCTTAAAATACTCTTGAAATTCCACTTTCGTGGAGTTAATAAAAATTCGTGATCGACTTTGTCAAAAGGGATAGCCATTTGAGATGTATCATAGAGTAAATTATTTAATAAAATTTGTATTGGTAACATGGGTAAGAATGGCAGAAAAAATGAAGTGCAAGCCATGGTAAGCATGTTTCCAAAATTTGAACTTGTCATTAGCATGAAGTATTTGACAATATTGGAATAAGCCTTTCGCCCCTCCATGACGGCATCGTGAATAATCTGCAAATTCTTTTCAAGTAAAATAAGATCTGAAGCTTCTTTTGCAATATCTGTGCTTGTATTGACAGCAATGCCGACATGGGCACTATAAAGTGATGGCGCATCATTGATACCATCACCCAAAAAGCCAACAATGTTACCTAAATTTTTTAACTCATACACAATGCGCCGTTTTTGGTCAGGCGTTACGCGACAATAAAGATTGGTATGACGCAAACGCAAACTCAAGGCTAAATCATCAAGCCTACTTATTTCGGGGCCAGTTAGCACGCCCGTTATAGGAATATTAAGTTCATGACAAAGGTGCATTGTCACTTCTTTACTATCCCCTGTTAGAATGTATACGTCGATTTTTTGTTTTTTTAAGCTTGTAATTGTTGTACGTGCATCAATTTTTGGCGGATCGTAAAATAAGCAAAAACCTGAGAAAATGAGGTCTTTTTCATCCTCAATTATTGCTTTGTGGTGGCTTTTTAGTTTAGTTTGCCATGCAATAGCTAAAATACGGTATCCTTTTTCTGATTCTCTTTGATACAGGTCTAATAACTTCAAGCGCATTTGTGGAGTAAGCGGCTTTAATTTATTATGTTGGTGGTAGTGAGTACACGAAGAAAGAATATTTTCTGGCGCTCCTTTAACAATGATTTTTCTGTGTTTACCATTGTCGAGAAGGACAGAAATTCTTTTTCGTTCAAAATCAAAAGGAATTTCATCAATCTTTTCCCATTCAGAAACATCAACTGTCTTATTATCCAAAATAGCGTCGTCCAGAGGGGATTTAAGCCCTGTTTCAAAGAAACTATTAAGGTAAGCTAGGAAATGAACTTGTTCACTTTTTTCGTCGTTAGCGTTGATCGTATTAATAAGCTTTACTTTTGCTTCTGTTAAAGTGCCTGTTTTATCTGTGCATAAAATATTCATGCCGCCTAAGTCGTGAATAGCAGAAAGACGTTTAACAATAACGTGCTTTTTGGCCATTTTTTTAGCTCCTCTTGCCAGCGCTACAGACATAACCATGGGCAAAAATTCGGGTGTCATACCAACCGCTAAAGCAAGACTAAATAAAACGGTTTCTAGCCATGAACGATGAAAATAAAAATTTACCATCAGCACAAAAAAAACCAAAAAAATGGTTATTTTCATCAAAAGTAACCCCAATTTTCTTGTCGCAATTTCAAAAGATGAAGGAGAATGATCTTCTTTTAAAGGCTCAGATATCTTATTGATATAAGTTTTATAGCCGGTGGCACAAACCACCATACGTGCTTCACCGCTAACAACAGATGTCCCCATGAAAACGCTGTTAACAGCGTTTTCCAGATTTATTGTCGAAGGAACTAGTGAAGTAGTAGATAAATCAAAAGCATTTTTCTCAACAGGAAAGCTTTCTCCCGTTAATATTGCCTGATTAACGAATAAATGATTTTCCCAGAACAACCTTCCATCTGCTGGAACCATATCTCCAGCTTTTAAATATACTATGTCACCAGGTACGAGATTTTTGTTTTTTATAATATTAATAGTGTTATCTCGTAAGACTTTTGTCTTCAGCGAGATAGATTCTTGTAGTTTTTTGACAGCTTGATTTGATGAGTATTCTTGAAAGAAATCAAGTGAGATACCCAAGCTGATAATAATAATGATAATAAGGCAATCCCATTTTTGATCTAAAACAAAAGCAATAAAACAGATAATCAAAAGCAAAATAACTAATGGATTTTTAAATCGACGCAATAAAAGGTGAGCGATGGTTGTTTTTTTTTCGATCTGTAAGGTATTCTTTCCAACAATTTTTAAACGCTTAAGAGCTGCTGTTTGAGCTAATCCTGTTGTGCTGGTTTCTAACTTTTTTAAAATTTCTGAAAGGGATGAATTCCAAAAATCAGGAGAAACAGATTGCATAAAAAACCTTCTTTCCTCCTGATTTTATTCAAGCTAAATTGTTTATTGCCCTTTATGAACAGTAACTTTTTTTATTTTTTCTTTATTTTCTGCGGTTTTAGCGATATATATTTTTAAAATCCCATTTTTGATCTTAGCGTCAATATCTTCCACATTGGCATCATAAGGTAAGGTAATACTTCTTCCAAATGATCCTTGAATGCACTCTCTAAGGTGATAGTTCTCTTTATCTTCTTTTTTTTCACTGCTTTTTGTTGCATAGATATGCAGTTCATTATTAGCAATGGAAACATCAACATCTTTCTCTTCAACACCAGGGAGCTCGGCTGTTATTTCATACTGTTTTTCTTTTTCTTTAATATTAATACTAGGTGTTAAAAACTCGTTATCTATTATATTCAATGGAAATCTATCTCTGAAATTTTCGAAAATACGGTTGATCTCATTATGAAGGCTTAAGAAAGAATCTTTGTTGTGTGGCTGGGGTAAATTTTTCCAAAAAGGTGTTAGCCAATTCTTCTTCATATTCTCCTCCTTCTTTTTCTCAGATTTGAACATTTTGATCTGCAAAAAATCAACACAGATCAACTTTCTTATAACTTACATCAAAATAAAAATCTAGTTTTAAGAATACGCGCTTCAAGAAGGTTATTGCCAATTTAAATATCATGCCCCCCTCTTGCATTTACGCGTAATTACGATAGGGTAGAATCAAATTTTCTAACATTTTATTTTCATGACGTTGCATCTTGTTGATGGTTCTGGTTACATCTTTCGTGCTTATTACGCATTACCCCCTTTAACAAGTCCCAAAGGAGTACCAGTTGGCGCTGTGTATGGGTTTTGCAATATGCTGTATCGCCTTATTGAAAAAGTTGATAGCAATAGGTTGCTGGTCATTTTTGATGCAGGACGTAAAACGTTTCGTCAAGACATTTATCCTGACTATAAAGCGCACCGACCGCCACCACCAGATGATTTGATTCCTCAGTTCTCTCTTATACGTGAAGCATGCGAGGCCTTTGGTGTGCCATCGGTTGAACTGCCTGGTTTTGAGGCGGATGATCTCATTGCATCTTATGCGAAAACAACCGTTGAAAGGGGCGATAAGGCCCAGATTATTTCAGCTGATAAAGATCTCATGCAGCTGCTACGGCCAGGCATTACGATGTGGGATCCTATCAAAAATAGGACTATTGATGATAAAATTGTTTTTGAAAAATTTGGTGTGACGCCAGATAAAGTTATTGATGTGCAGGCCCTTTGTGGTGATAGCAGTGATAATATTCCTGGCGTTCCAGGATTTGGGCCGAAAACATCAGCTGAATTAATCCAAGCGTTCGGAAGCTTAGAGAATCTTCTAGAAAATATTACCGAAGTTAAACAACCAAGACGTCGTGATCTTTTAACACAGCATGCTGAATTAGCGCGTATTTCAAAACGTTTGGTAACGCTTGATGATAGTGCACCACTCCCTGTTGCCTATGGAGAAATAGCTCCTGTTGTTGCCGATTTTGAAAAACGAGATTCGTTCTTAAAAGATCTTGGCTTTTTAAGTTTGATGAAACGTTTACAAATGGCTGATAGCAACACAAGTAGCAAAGCAGCAGATTATGTCTGTGTCACAAATGTTGATGTGCTAAGGCAATGGGTAAACGAAGCACAAGGTGCTGGAAAAATTGTCATTGATTGTGAAACAACCTCGCTTAATGCTATGCAGGCAAAGCTTGTTGGCATAGCGCTGGGGTTGCCAAGCCTTAATGGCTATAGAGCAGCATACCTTCCTCTTGCTCATCAAGAAGGCACCCAGCAGATTTCTTTGGATGTTGCAAGAAATGTATTGCAACCACTTTTTGCAAACCCTGCAATCATGAAAATTGGCCATAACCTTAAATATGATTTGCTCGTTTTACGTCAGCATGGATTTGAGGTGGCAACCGTTGATGACACGATGCTGATGTCCTATGCCTTGCATGCTGGGGAGCATGGTCACTCGATGGATGAGTTAGCTCTTAAATACCTGGATAGGACAACAATTACTTTTGCTGAAGTGGCAGGAAAAGGCAAAGCGCAGAAAACTTTTGATATGGTAAGTATTCCAGACGCCACAAAATATGCTGCTGAAGATGCTGAAATCACCGGTCTTTTGTGTAATCACTTCAAGCCAGAGCTAAGCACAAACCAGGTGAGTAGCGTTTACGAATTAACGGAAAAACCACTTATCCCCGTGATTGTTTCCATGGAAGAAGCAGGTATTTGTGTTGATACAAATCAACTGCAGCACTTAGGACAGGATTTCTCGGCGCGTTTAGCAAGTCTAACCCAAGAAATTTATGCTTTGGCTGGTTGTGAATTTAATATTGCATCGCCTTCGCAACTGGGAGAAATTCTCTATGAAAAACATCAAATGCCAGGCGGTAAAAAAACTAAAACAGGAAGCTACAGTACTGATGTAGATGTGTTGGAAAAGCTGGTGATGCAAGGATTTGATCTTCCTAAAAAAGTGCTGGAATGGCGTGCGTTAGCAAAATTAAATTCTACCTATGCCGAAGGTCTTTTAAGCGCCATTAATCCAACAACAGGGCGTGTGCATACTAGCTATTCGATGGTTGGTGCTGCAACAGGGAGGTTATCATCGTCTGATCCCAATTTACAAAATATTCCCATCAAAAGCGAAGACGGACGAAAAATTCGCCAGGCCTTTATTGCAAAGCCAGGTCATAAGCTTGTGAGTCTTGATTACTCACAAATTGAGCTGCGTCTTCTTGCTCACTTCGCGGATGTTCCAACCTTGCAAGATGCCTTTTTAAAAGGCGAAGATATTCATACGCGTACCGCTTGTGATGTATTTGGCGTAACGCCGGATCAAGTGGATGCAGGTCTTCGTAGACGCGCAAAGACGATAAATTTTGGCATTATTTATGGTATTAGTGCGTTTGGACTTGCCAAACAGCTTAGCGTTTCTAATCAAGAAGCAAGTCAAATGATTAATGCGTACTTTGAGCGTTATCCCGGTATCGATGTATACATTAGAAGCAGCCAGCGTCAAGCGCGAGAGCAAGGCTTTGTGACAACACTTATGGGGCGTAAGGTCCACACAGTAGGAATTTTGGACAAGAATGGAATGGTGCGCCAATTTGCAGAGCGCCAGGCAACGAATGCGCCTTTACAAGGTAGTAATGCAGATATCATTAAGCGTGCCATGATAAAAATTCATAATTTTTTGAAGTTCCACCAAACAAAGCTATTGTTACAAGTTCATGATGAATTAGTGTTTGAAGTGCCTGAAAATGAGCAAGAACAAGTTGTGCCAAAGCTCAAAGGGATCATGGAAAATATTGTTCAATTAAAAGTTCCATTGGTGGTGGGCGTAGGCATGGGTGATAATTGGGAGGCGGCACATGGGTAAAATAGTGCTTAAAAATCTACTTTTTATTTTGCTCATTATTCCTTGTTTTACCAAGGAATCTCACAAGAAAGAACCTTTATACACTTTTAAAGACCCGCCAACACAATACGTTGGCTTTAAGAATAAAGCAGGAAAGATCATAATCCCTGCTATTTATAAGAGTGTGTATACAAGTTCTAAAGGACCATTTTTTTCTCCGACAACAAAGGGATTTCAGTGGGCTTTTGAAAATATAACGCTGGTCAGTAAAGATGGGTGCTATTGGTGGATTGATCGCACCGGAAAAATTTTATATGAATCTTTTTTCTTCGATAATGGGCCGGATTATTTTCACCAAGGATTATCAAGAATTATAGAAAACGAGAAATTTGGTTTTATCAATCAGCATGGTGTGGCCACAGTGAAGCCGCAGTATGATTTTGCTTCTCCCTTTTTTCTTATTAATTATGAAGGGAAGATAGATTTCGCAGCAGCGCAAGGTATGGAAGATAAAGGTGGGTATGCCTATGTTGCACAGGGCTGTTGGTATTCTTATCCTGCTTATACAAAATTTCCAATTGCGCATCGTCGGGTGCCACCTGATGTCTATCCTGAAATTGTAGGGGGTAAATGGGGAGTGATTTCTACTAAAGGTGAAATAGTAGTAGAACTTACACATGATTCCTCCGAAGCAGCTTTTGATGTCTTGAAAGATGTTGTTAAGAAGAAGGTATAGAGGTTGTAATATTTAATGACCCCCATCTCCCTCTATATCCACTGGCCATTTTGTCTGTCCAAGTGCCCATATTGTGATTTCAATAGTCATGTTCGTGAATCTTATCAAGAGGCTGAGTGGCAGCAGGCGTTATGCGAAGAACTTCGGCGCATTCATGCGTTGATTGGTCCAAGACAACTCGTCACCATTTTCTTTGGTGGCGGTACCCCTTCACTCATGCAGCCAAAAACTGTGGAAGCAATTATTAAGGAAGCGACGCAACTATGGCAAACGTCCTCTAATCTTGAAGTAACTCTTGAGGCAAATCCTAATAGTGTAGAGGTTGAAAAATTCCAACAACTTGCAAGTGCAGGCGTGAATCGCATCTCCATTGGTGTGCAGTCTGTGCGTGCTGAACGTCTCAAAAATTTAGGTCGCAAACACAGCGTCGAAGAAGCAATTCGTGCTATTCACACAGCGCAGTCTATTTTTAAGCGTGTTAGTTTTGATCTCATTTACGCAACACCTAATCAAAGCTTGGCAGAATGGGAGCAGGAACTAGAAGAAGCACTGCAATTTGGTACCGAGCATTTATCTTTATACCAACTCACCATTGAACCTAACACTGCATTTGAACGTCTTCATGCGCAAGGCGAATTAATTCTGCCAGTTGATGATCTCGCTGCTGATATGTATGAGTTAACTAATGCAAAATGTGCAGCAAATGGCTTACATGCTTACGAAGTTTCAAACTATGCGAAATTAGGTGCTGAATGCCAGCATAACTTAACCTATTGGCGCTATGGCGAGTACATAGGGGTGGGGCCAGGAGCTCACGGGCGATTGATAATGGATGGCAAACGTTTTGCTACTAAACAATACCGCACACCAGAGCGCTGGCTTAAAGAATCT
>VFQS010000350.1_pt1 | contig 55360 bp, 53 predicted proteins | sample 3512361 | NCBI WGS metagenome assembly VFQS01 (sample SAMN10412375, study PRJNA504923) | tailings metagenome | isolation source: Relicate 1 Philex TSF3 active mining | place: Philippines | reverse complement strand
CCGTTTATTGAACCAGGTAGATTGCCGAGAACAAAGCGATCCAGACAATGTCCACAAAGTGCCAGTAGTAAGAAACAACAATCGCAGTTGTCGCTTGTGAATGACCAAAGCGACGGGCTTTGGAAACTCGAATCATCACAATCAAGAAAGCAATTAAGCCGCCAGTTACATGCAGACCATGGAATCCGGTTGCTAAGTAGAAGACGGATCCATAAGGAGAAGAGGAAATTGTTAAACCTTCATGAACCAACTCTGCGTATTCAAAAACCTGTCCGCCGATGAAGAAGGCTCCCATGGCGAATGTAAGTGCAAACCATTCACGCATTCCCCATTTCGAAAGCTGCCAAAGTGATCCGGTGCGGGCATTCTGGAATCTTTCCGCCGCAAAAACTCCAAACTGACAAGTCACAGAGGAGAGAACCAAAACCGTTGTGTTCAATGCCGAGAAAGGAATGTTGAGGAACTCCACGCCTTCAGCCCATTTTTCTGGGCCTTGAACTGACCGAGTGGTGAAGTACATTGCGAACAACGCAGCAAAGAACATCAACTCACTGGCCAGCCAAACAATGGTTCCGACCGCAACTGTGTTGGGGCGGTTCAATCTGGGTGGGGTAACTACCGAGCTACTCATGGGCGTGATTATTCCCGAAAAAGCCGTTTTTCTGAGGCGGATTGGCCATATTCATTGTTCTGGCGCGGTGAGACTCATCACGCAAATCTCACATCAATCCTTAAAAGAGGGATTCCTATTAGACTTCGCAGACTATGGCCACCGAATCAGCAGCAAACCTGCAAATCGCTCTTTACTCCGATGATGCTTCTGTCCGTGAGACGGTTCGAAAGGCGCTCGGAAATCAGTTAGCCCAAGATCTTCCGGCCCACACAATTAAAGAGTTTGCCACCGCCCCAGCTTTAAGAGCCCATGTTGATTCTGGAAAAAGAGTTGACCTGTATATCTTGGATGGGGAAGCCGTGCCAGAAGGCGGACTTGGTGTGGCCAAGCAGTTGAAGGATGAAGTTTTTAACTGCGGCGTGGTTGTGGTTTTGGTTGGCAGAAAGTCAGATGCTTGGCTCGCCGGTTGGTCTCGCGCCGAGGGCGTAATCGCTCATCCAATCGACCCGTTCACTTTGGCTCACACAGTCGCTGAGATTTTTCGTAAATCACGCATTAACGCTTAGTCGTCGCAATTTATGTTGAGTCCGGATTGGGATGGAGTTTTTGAATCTCTCTCTGATGCAAAGGATTTAACTTCAGACCAGACTTCATGGGCGATGAGCCAGATTCTCTCTGGATCGGCCGAAACCGAAATAATCAAGAAGTTTTTGTTGTCGTTGAAAAACAAAGGCGAGTCACCTCAGGAAGTAATTGATCTAGTCGAGACGATGTATCAACATGCTCAGTTGATAAATATTCCTGATCGCTGCGTAGATGTAGTAGGTACTGGTGGCGATGGAGCAAACACAATTAACATCTCGACAGCTGCGGCGATCATCACAACCGCTGCTGGCGCACGGACAATAAAACATGGCAACCGTGCCGCGACCTCAAAAAGCGGGTCAGCGGATTTACTAGAAGCGTTTGGAATTGATATTAATTTGAACGCAGCTGCGGTTGCAGAATGTGTACGGAAAATCGGCATTGGTTTTGCATTTGCTCCAGTTTTCCACCCCGCCATGAAGCATGCTGCGCAAGCGCGAAAAGAGCTTGGAGTTCCATCTATCTTCAACATTCTTGGACCGTTAGCAAACCCAGCTCGACCGGTTGCGGTTGCAATTGGTGTTGCCAGAGCTGATTTGCTCAAGCTGGTGGCTGAAGTTTTAGCAAGAAGAGGTTGTCAGGGATTCGTTTTCCGTGGTGATGATGGATTGGATGAGGTTTCAGTTTCATCCTCGACGACCGTTTATGTGATCAAAGATGGTGAAATTCGTTTAGAAGTATTTGATCCGGCCAACTTAGGCCTAGAGCGCATATCAATTGAACAACTTAAAGGCGGCACCGCTGCGGAGAATGTAGCGATAACAAAGCGAATTTTCGCTGGGGAACGAAGTGCGTATCGAGAAGCGGTATTGCTAAACGCTGCCGCTTCTATAGCTGCCTTCAAAGGCGATTTACATCTTGGAGTCGAACAACAAATTGCAAACGGATATGTATTGGCAAAACAGGCGGTAGATAGTGGAGCGGCAGCTCATTTAGTAGAGCGATGGGCCGAACTATCAAATGAGTTAGCAAAATCCTCTTTATAATGCAGGCTTGAGGAAATCTCTCTAACTTGTTCTAGCTTCATGCGGGCAAAACCTGAACCCAAAGTAGGCAGCGTCCATTCACCTTCGATATCAACTAATCGGATGCCTTCTTGATTCAAGTAACGCAAAAGAACTTCAACCTCTTCGTGGTGCGATGCTGGAAGAATTTCACCTGTGTCAACAACAACATCAGCTGTTAACTTCAAGCTTTCAATAACTTCTTTGTAGTTTTTAACGTTAGCTTTCGCAGTTCCGGCGAGCTTTCCGTGCCTAACTACTATGAATTCCCATTCATTTGGTGCTAGCGGCAATGCTGCAATCAAATGCGGCACTTTAGCCAGTGATCTAATCCGCTGACCTCGGGCTGTTCCTCTAACAAATGCGCTTAGTCGATTGCGCAGTTCCGCGGCTTCCTCAAATCTTTCTTGGGCTGCAAGGTTTTGCATTCTTTGATTTATCGAACTCGTAATAAAGGAAGAGTCATAATGCATTGAGTGTCGCGTCGTTAGGACCTGAGTTTCATATGAATCAACTGATTCTTTGCCAACGCACGGTGCACCACATTTCTTCATGTCAAAGAGAGCGCAAGGGCTAGCTGTTTTCATAGAGCGTAATGTGATTCTGGGAGTGCATTGGCGAATTTGTGTTACCTCATAAACCGCCTCAATTGCTTTTGCTGCTTCTTCACGTCCGTTAAAGGGACCACACCATCCAACATCATCACTTAAACCTTTATGACCTCGCACAGAGGTAAGGCGAGGGAAGCTCTCCTCAGTGAGGCGAACCCAGACCGCTTTTTCTTGAAATTTCGATCTTCGATTGAATCGCGGTTGTTTTTCTGCAATCAATCTAAGTTCTCGAACCTCAGCTTCGATAATGGTTGGTGTCTCAATAAAATCCAACTTAGCTGCGAGGGTAACCATGTCCAATATTCTTTTGCGAGTTTCAGCAGCGGTGAAGTAGGAGCGAACTCGATTTCGCAAATTCCGGGTGGTGCCTATGTAAAGCGGCTCGTTATGTTCATCCCTAAAAATATAAACTCCAGGTGTATTCGGAAGACCTTCCGATAGATATCTTTTACTTCGCTGGGCATCGGTAATGCGATTTGAGAAAGTTCTTAAATCCTCCAAAGTCGTTACACCAAAGGAACCCAATCGATCCAAGATTCCATGGAAAACATCAACAGTTGCCCTGGCATCGGAAAGCGCTCGGTGATCTGGTGATGTAGTTGCACCAAAGAATTGCGCCAGTGTGCTTAGTTTGCAGTTTGGAGCTTCATCACGTGTGATTACATATCTGGCAATTTTTGCGGTATCAAGCACCTGATAAGCCGGCCATGCAACACTGCTTTTTTCGGCCGCGGCCTTAAGAAATCCAATATCAAAGGGGGCGTTGTGGGCAATCAACACAGTTTCATTTGGTGAGCCTACAAACTCTAAAAAAGAGAATAAGGCTTCACCGATTTTTGGCGCTGCGATAACCATGGCATCAGTAATTCCAGTTAAAACAGTAATAAATGCAGGAATTGGCGACTCAGGGTTAACCAAGGTTTGAAACTCGCCAACAACTTCACCCGATTTGATTTTTACGGCACCAATCTCAGTTATGGAAGCTTCGCGGTGTGAACCGCCAGTGGTTTCTAAGTCCACCACCACAAAAGTTGTATCAATTAATGGCCGACCAACATCATCCAAACTGGGCTGCCACGAGTGTTTCACAACTCCAATCTAGAGGGGATGAATGACATTTGCGGTCTTACTCCTTACTGTTGGCATATGGGTTTGCAAGGAGCTCCTGCAGGTTGGCTTGAGGATTATCGCGCGGCAGGAAAAGGCGCCAATGCTCGAATTGGGATCCTGTTGGTACATGGATTCACCGGAACGCCGGCCTCAATGCGTCCCTGGGCGCATTATTTGAATGAACTTGGATACACGGTTTCAGTCCCGCTGATTCCGGGGCATGGAACAAAATGGCAAGATTTAAATCAGACACCTTGGCAAAGTTGGCCGGAGAAGGTGCAGCTCGAATTAGATGAGTTAAGTAGGAACTGCGACAAAGTTTTTGTAGCGGCGCTCTCGATGGGTTGTGGTAACTCGCTTTATGTGGCCGCGAAAAATCAGGAAAAGATTTCTGGGTTAATACTCGTAAACCCCATGATCCATATACCGGGTGTACAAATCAGATTTGCCTGGTTGATATCAAGATTTCAAAAAAGTCGCGCCTCGGTTGGTGATGACATCAAAAAGCCGGAGACCACTGAATGGGGATATGACGCTCTGCCATTACGCGGTGTGGCCGAGCTCTATAAGTATTTGAAGAAGGCTAGAGCAGGGTTACCAAATATTAAAACCCCAATTCTGGTTTTTCATAGCGTTGAGGATCATGTGTTGCCTGTTTCCAACACAGAAATTGTGATGAATGAAATTGGTTCGCTAGACAAACAAAGAATCGAATTGGTCAACAGCTATCACGTAGCAACTTTGGATTTTGACGATCAGGTTATTTTTGAAAATTCCCGACTATTTATCCAAGAAAGAAGCAAATGAGCCAGAATCCATTTTTAAACCGTTCAACTCTGCCTTATGAGCTTCCACCATTTTCTGAAATTACCGAGGATCACTACCTAGAAGCTTTTTATGCTGGCACCGCCGAGCAAATGGATGAGATTGAAGAGATTCTGGCCAATCCAAATGTCAGTTTTGAAAACACCATTGTTGCCTTGGAGCGTAGCGGGCAAATCTTGACCAGAATGCTCAATGTTTTTTACAACAAATCTTCGAGTGACACCAACGATCGAATTGATGCCATCGAGGCTGAAATTGCTCCAAAACTTGCAGCTCATTCTGATGCAATTCGTCTTAACCCTGATCTCTTTTCCAGAATTAAGTCTTTGATTGATCTTAATCCAGAATTGGATGATGAGAGCGCTTGGTTGCTCAATCGTTATTACCGAGATTTCCTTCAAGCTGGTGCGGCTCTAGATGAGAAGGCGCGCGAGCAGGTCAAAAAAATCAACGAGGAACTATCTCTACTCGAAACGCAATTTAGTAAAAACTTACTGGCTGACACCAATGATTTAGCGGTCTTTGTTGAGGATGTAAGTGAGCTGGAAGGTTTGACTGAGAACCAAATCGCTTCGTGCAAGGCGGCTGCTCAGGCACGAGGTTTTGAAGACAAATACATGATCAGCATGGTGAACTTCACCGGCCATCCCTTGCTTGCTTCATTGAAGAATCGTGATCTTCGTGAACGAATTATGAAAAATTCTCTAAATAAAGGTATACGTGGAAATGAATTTGATACCAAGAAGATTTTGCTGCGTATGGTTGAACTTCGGGCACAGCGGGCAAAGCTTTTCGGCTTGAATTCACACGCTGAATACGTTCTGCAGGAACAAACAGCAGGACATCCCGACCAAGTTCATGCGATGTTGCGCAAAATTGCCCCGGCAGCGGTGGCGAATGCCAAACGGGAAGCAGCTGATATTGAGAAAATCATTGCCCAAAACGAGGAACATGAATTGGCAAGCTGGGATTGGGATTACTACACCGAGCAGGTGCGAGCTGAAAAATACGAGCTGGATACCTCCGCAATGCGACCATATTTTGAACTAGATAGAGTTTTAAATGATGGCGTGTTTTTCGCTGCAGAAAAACTTTACGGCATGAAGTTTAAATACCGCCCAGATTTGGTTACTTACCATCCAGAGGCGCGTGCTTTTGAAGTGTTTAATGAAGATGGTTCAACAATCGGTTTATATATCGGCGATTTTTATACCCGCGATTCAAAGCGTGGTGGTGCTTGGATGAATTCGCTCGTTGACCAGAATCACTTGTTGGGCCAAAAACCAGTTGTGGTTAACAATATGAATATTCCGAAACCGCCAGCTGGTGAACCAACGCTTTTGACTTACGATGAAACAACCACTCTTTTTCATGAGTTTGGGCATGCTATTCACGGCTTGCTCTCTAATGTTAAATATCCTCGTTTTTCGGGAACTAGCGTGCAGCGTGACTTTGTTGAGTTTCCTTCACAGGTTAATGAGATGTGGATTCTTTGGCCAGAAGTTCTCGATAATTATGCTCGACACTACAAAACGGAAGAGCGACTTCCTCAAGCCTGGGTTGATAAATTGAATGAGTCATCTACCTTTAATGAAGGACATGCGACGACGAGCTATTTAGCCGCCGCGGTACTTGATTTGGCCTGGCATTCACTGTCTGATGTGGATTCAGTTAAAGATGTAGCAGGGTTTGAATCGAAAGCGATTGCCGATTATGGATTGGACTTCGAACCCGTTCCAACTCGATATCGCTCAACTTATTTCTCGCATATTTTCGCTGGTGGATACTCTGCCGGTTACTACGGATACATTTGGAGTGAAGTTTTAGATGCAGATACGGTGGAATGGTTCAAAAACAATGGTGGGCTCACTCGTGCAAATGGCGATCATTTCCGAAATACGTTGATGAGTAGAGGTGGATCTCTAGATTCACTCCAGATGTTCCGTAATTTCCGAGGACGTGACGCTGATATAGAGCCTCTGCTTCGTAGGCGTGGATTGAATTAAAGGCAATCAATGTTAGAAGCCGTATTTTTGGGAATAGTTCAAGGTTTAACTGAATTTCTCCCAATCTCATCTAGCGCACATGTCAGAATTTTTGGAGAGTTCCTCCCATCTGCAGGCGATCCAGGGGCCACCTTTACTGCGATTATGCAGATAGGAACCGAAATTGCGGTTCTGTTCTATTTTAGAAAGGAATTGCTAGCAATATTTTCCGGCGCTGTTGAATACTTATTCGGTAATAGAGTTGATAAGTCTTCCAACGAGTTCAAGAACGCAAAACTTGGTGCTTTGATATTGCTTGGATCAATTCCGATTTTTGTCCTTGGTTTCTTGGGGCAAAGTTTTATACGTGACAATTTCCGTTCTCTCTGGCTAATCAGTTTTACGCTCATTGGATTTGGATTACTACTGGGTCTTTTGGATCATTTGGGCAAAAAGCAAAAAACTTTAGAAGACCTAAATAGTAAAGATGGGCTGATCTATGGCTTCGCCCAATCGCTAGCCTTAATTCCAGGAGTTTCACGGTCTGGTTCGACCATCGCCATGGGTCGGTTACTTGGTTACAAACGCGAAGCAGCGCTGCGATATTCATTTTTACTAGCCGTTCCCGCAGTCTTGGGAAGCGGATTTTACGAACTGATTAATTCTTTTTCGGAGCCAACAAATAGTTTTTCGCTCATTGAAACGGCAGTAGCAACAGTTGTGGCATTCCTTGTTGGATATGCAGTTATAGCCTGGTTAATGAAATTTGTTCAGACTAGAAGCTTCATGCCCTTTGTTATCTATCGAGTTTGTCTCGGATTATTGATTTTTGCATTGTTGTCATCTGGAACTATATCTAGCTAGTGGATTAGGAGAAGATTTGTGAAAGCTCGAGTAACCACTGTTATGTTCAATAGTGAGCATCCAGAGGAACTAGTCAACTTTTGGTCAACACTTCTTGCGGTTCAAGCTCATCCCTTTAACGAACATACGGAGCACATCTGGTTGACTCCACAAGAACCGAATGGTTTCAAACTTGGTTTTCAAAGAGTTTCCAAAAAAGTTTATAGCTCCCAAGAAACACACATAGATATTGCGGTCGATGATTTGGATGAATGTCAAAATCTAGTTTTAAAGCTTGGCGGTAGGCATATTAAAACCACAAAACTACAAAATGGTTTTGAATGGCGAGTTTTGGAAGATCCTCAATCCAATCCATTTTGCATTTACTTGGAGTTTCACTAATAGGCGAATAGGCAAAGGATTAATCGCTGATTTTCAAAGCTTGTTGAGCCGGTATTTCACATGGTGCACCATCGCAACAATTGGTTTTCATGTGGCAATGTGGGCATAACCATCTCGTTGCTACTGGGTCATACGGTTGTTGGCAAAAGTCACATGGCATCTGATTGTTCGCACTCACGCAGGAATTAAACCATTCGAAATCACGATCCCCGCAGAAACAGTTGATATCCTAGAAAAATGTCTGGGATGAATCGCACGCTAATAGTTGGCGGGGGAGCCTCTGGGCTTCTAGTTGCAATTCACTTGGCCAAACGTGCAACAACTTCCAATTTGGTTCACCTAGCTGAGCCTCGGGAAATACTTGGCCAGGGTTTGGCTTACAGCACCGACGATGGGGGACATCTCCTTAATGTTCCAGCTGGTCGAATGTCAGCATTCGCCGATGATCCAGAGCACTTTGTCCGCTGGGCTGGGAGAGATAGCAACTACTTTGCGCCACGGAAAGTTTATGGCCAGTACTTGATTGATACTTTCGAAGAATTGCGTGTTGCATCGAAGTCAACAACTTTTGAACACATTCGTAAAAAGGTTGATTCATTGAATTTGAAAGATGCGAAGTGGATCGCCCGTTTTAAAGATGGCGACACAATCGAATATGACGTTGTCGTCTTAGCGATGGGCCACGGTAGACCGATTGAACTTGCTTCATTAAGTGAGATCGATTCCGATGAAAACTATGTTTCAGATCCGTGGCGTAATCTAAATGTCGCTAAGGACGGAACATTAATTGGAATTGGAACCGGATTAACCTTTATTGACTTAGCTCTCTCGCATTTAAAGCGAAACAGTTCCAACAGGGTGATTGGAATATCAAGAAATGGACTATTGCCCGAGGCTCACTTACCAAAGCGTGCTCAACCTTTGCCGGTTCCAGCTGCGGCCAAAACTAGTCCAACAGAGATGAGAAAGTTCATTGACGAATCCTCGGATTGGCGAGCGGCACAGGATGGAGTGCGTCATGAATTGCCAGATATTTGGCACAGTTGGTCAGTCGAATCCAAACAGGAATTTTTCGCAAATCACCTGAGATGGTGGAACGTTCATAGACATCGAGTCTCTCCAGAGATTCAAGAGGAGGTCTCGCAAGCTTTGAATTCGGAGAGACTATCAATTCTCGCCGCCGAGATAGAAAGCGTCGAAAAAAATGAAGGTTCCTTTAATATTAAAACCAAATCAGGGGAGAGGTTGATAGCGGACGCATTGGTTAATTGCTTGGGCTACTCCGCTTGGGGTAAAGATTCGCTTCTCGGGCAACTAATAGATTCAGGATTGGCCAAAGCAGCACCACTTTCCTTGGGCATTTGTTCTGATTTTCCAAAATTTAATGTAGTTGACGAAAACGATAAACCTCATCTCAACTTATTTGCCATAGGACCAGTTTTACTGGGCGAGAGATTTGAAACGACTGCGATTCCGGAGTTAAAGGAACAAGCGCAAGAGGTGGCTCATGAGGTTTCTAAATTTGTAATGTGAGTTTGGCGTTTTGATTCTTCGAAATTTATAAATAAAAATGGTGGACGATACTGGGATCGAACCAGTGACCCCTTCCATGTCAAGGAAGTGCGCTACCGCTGCGCTAATCGTCCGTATTCAGTTCTGTAACAAAATCTATCGAGGTGGAGACGGGATTTGAACCCGTGTAGCGGGATTTGCAGTCCCGAGCCTCGCCTCTCGGCCACTCCACCAAACTTTTTCGTTGTTTTTACACAGTTAAAAATTCGTATCCGAGCGGACGACGGGGGTCGAACCCGCGACCTGAACCTTGGCAAGGTTCCGCGCTACCAACTGCGCTACGTCCGCATTCATCAGGGGCTGCTCTATTGGAGAGCTCCCGTTGAGAGAGCGAAATCTATCGCAACATGGACTGTTCGCCCAAGTCGATCTTCGCCTTAGGTGCAGGGGTAAACGCGATAGCGTCGGGGCTATGGAGCCGATGTTCTGGATGGGTGGGAGATTGGCCACCGGCCTAGAACTCGTGACCGATGATTTAGAAGCATTAAGGAGCCCTGGGTTTTGGGCGGTAGTTGGAAGTTTCGAATCAAAATGGACCTTGGCCAAGTTTTCTCAAGTGAGCGAAGAAACCAATTTGCTTGAAATAAAGCAAAACGTAGATTGGAGTGCAATTCCTAAGGATCGGTGGCAGAGCAATCTAAGCCAGCATGGATATGTTGAGTATGTAGAAAAAATCAGAGAGCACATTGCCGAAGGCGAGGTTTATCAAGTAAACGCCTGTCGAGTATTAAGTGCGGAGAATAGAGAAAATGCTTCATTAATAGGTTTAGCCAAGAAAATTCATTTGGCAAATCCCGCTCCATTCGCAAGCTACCTATCTTTACCAAATTTAGAGTTGGCTTCTGCATCACCAGAAAGATTTATAACTCTGCAAAATAGAAACATTTTATCTAGCCCAATCAAAGGCACTTCTGCAAACGATAAGTTTCTAGAAAAGGATGAGGCTGAAAATTTAATGATCGTCGATTTGATTAGAAATGATTTGGGCACAGTGGCAAAAATTGGAACGGTCACTACGCCGCGTTTGCTAGCCACGGAGAAACATCCTGGGCTTTTTCACTTAGTTTCGGATGTCTCTGCCAAATTAGCTGAAGGTTTAGATGTTGTTGACTTACTCCGTTCAGCAATGCCGCCTGGCTCGGTAAGTGGTGCTCCAAAAAGCTCCGCTTTAAGAATTATTCAAAGCCATGAAGGAGCTCGAGGTCCATACTGTGGTGCTATCGGATGGGTTGAAAACGGCAATGCAGAGCTTTCTGTAGGAATTAGAACTTTCTGGCAGGAATCTGATGAAAGTCTTCACTTTGGTACGGGTGCTGGAATAACGTGGGGAAGCAATGCAGAGCAGGAGTGGCAAGAAACTGAGTTAAAGGCGCAACGATTGATTGCAATTGCCGCTGGTGAGATTGAAGGCGCATATGAAGATTTGGCATAACGGCCTGTTGGTTGATGAATTAAAACTTCCAGCGATTGGTGCTGGCTGGCTAATGGGTGACGGCGCATTTGAAACCATCCGCACCTACTCCGGTATTCCATTTGCACTTGATTTACATCTGAAGAGATTGAACCATTCCCTGGAACATTTGGGTATCGAAACCGTTGATCCTGGACAAATAGAAAAAGGTGTCCAGGAGGTTATTTCTGCAAATCCAGCCGAACCTTATGGTCGATTAAGAATCACCGTTTTCTCGGATGGTGAAACTTTAATTACGCATATTCCTTATGAATCGCCAAAAGAAAATGCAACTCTGGCCAGATATCCGAATGTGAAAAACTCCCAGTATTCGATTTCAAATACTAAAAGTGCCTCATATGCCGAGAATTTCCGTGCGGTTAGGCTGGCTAAGGTGAGAGGCTTTTCCGATGCACTACTTGTAAATGAGCGAAATGAAGTTGTCGAAAGCGCGGTGGCAAACATCATTGTGCATAGAGATGGGAAGTGGCTCACTCCAAAGTTGGATAGCGGCTGTTTGCCCGGGGTCACCCGTTCGCTGTTGATTGATAATTTCGAGGTTCTAGAGGCAGCGGTTTTAGAGGATGAGTTATCAGAGTGTGATGCGATAGCGCTGATTTCAAGTCTTCGGGAGATTGTGGCGGTTGAGAGATATGAAGGGAATTTCTATCCTTCTTTTAAGCCTTTGATTGAATTGCAGGCTTTATTTAGTAATTGGATTAGGGCTAAAATCCAACCATGAACATCCGGCAACAAATTAAGAGCACTCCATATGGATCGCTCATTTGGCGCATTTTTGTCGGTGTTGTTGGTGGCTTGATTACGATTGTGGGAACTGTCTTTTTATTTGCTCCTGGACCGGGTCTTCTTGTGTTGTTGGCTGGGTTGGGTATTTTGGCTTCAGAGTTTGCGTGGGCTTCCAGGGCGATGCTTAAGACCAAAACAATTGCAGCGAGCGCTGCTAATAAAGTTGGAATTCCTTTGTGGGTTAAATACTTGATCGCTGCCGGATGCACGGCATTGTCGATTCTGCTGATTGCCCATTATTTTTCTTAAGAGCATCTTTCTCGGATTTAGCAGGCTATTTGGTAACCTGCCGGCGTGAGCAATCAGATTCAGGTGACCGTAGACGGTCAAATCAAAACGGTTCCTGCCGATTCCAAGCCAACTCTGATTCTCGAAGAACTTTATGGCGATCGATTAAAGCCAGGGGCGAACGCCATTGTTGTATGCAAAATAAATGGCGTGTTGCGGGATTTATGGACCGATTTATCTGATGGCGATGTCATCGAATCCATTGCGATTGATTCTGAAGAAGGATTAATGGTCTTGCGGCATTCCACCGCGCATGTTTTGGCACAAGCGGTTCAAGAACTATTCCCAAAAACTCGTCTTGGTATTGGACCACCAATTAAAGATGGTTTCTATTATGACTTTGATCCAGAGCGCCCATTTAACCCTGATGATCTAACCAAATTGGAATCTGCAATGAAGAAGATCATCAAAGATGGCCAAAGATTTAAGCGACGTCCAATAAGTGATTCTGATGCTCTAACTGAGCTAGCTAATGAGCCGTATAAGTGTGAATTAGTAAAATTGAAATCATCGGATGCTGCTGAGGGAGCAAGTGTTGAAGTAGGCGCCGGTGAATTAACAATTTATGACAATTTGGGTCGTGATGGAAAAGCTGTTTGGGGAGATCTCTGCAGAGGGCCGCATCTTCCCTCTACCAAGTTCATCCCAGCATATAAATTGATGCGAAGCGCAGGTGCTTATTGGCGCGGCTCCGAGAAGAATCCAATGTTGCAAAGAATTTACGGAACAGCTTGGCCATCACAAGAAGAGTTAGACAACTATCTGCATCTCTTAGCGGAAGCTGAAAAACGAGATCATCGCCGCTTAGGTGCAGAACTGGATCTATTTTCATTTCCTGAGGAAATTGGATCTGGACTCGCTGTTTTCCATCCTAAAGGCGGAATCATCAGACGTGCGATGGAGGATTACTCTCGCAAACGCCATGAAGAAGAGGATTATCAATTTGTTTACTCTCCACACTTAACCAAAGCTGCGCTCTTTGAAACCTCAGGTCATTTGCAGTGGTACGCCGAAGGGATGTACCCGCCGATGGTTATGGATGAAGAGCTAAATGCAGATGGGACAGTGAAAAAAGCGGGACAGAAGTACTACATGAAGCCCATGAACTGCCCATTTCACAATTTAATTTTTCAATCCTCATCTAAGTCATATCGCGATCTGCCTTTGCGTTTGTTCGAGTTCGGAACGGTCTACCGATATGAAAAATCTGGAGTGGTTCATGGAATCACTAGAGCGCGTGGATTCACCCAAGATGATGCCCATATCTACTGCACAAAAGAACAGATGGCAGGCGAGCTTGATAGCTTGCTGACCTTCGTTTTGAATTTGTTGCGTGATTACGGTTTAGAGGATTTCTATCTTGAGTTATCAACAAGAAATCCGGAAAAATCAGTTGGCTCTGATTCAGATTGGGAAGCAGCGACTGATGCGTTGCGACTTGCAGCTGAAAAACAAAATCTTGAGTTAGTACTTGATCCAGGTGGGGCCGCTTTTTACGGACCAAAGATCTCGGTCCAAGCCAAGGATGCAATCGGCCGAACTTGGCAGATGTCCACGATTCAGGTTGATTTCCAATTGCCTCAGAGATTTGATCTTGGCTACACAGCTAGTGATGGATCCAGGCAGCAACCGGTAATGATTCATAGAGCACTTTTTGGTTCGATTGAAAGATTTTTCGGTGTGCTTACCGAACATTATGCCGGTGCATTTCCTCCGTGGTTAGCTCCAGTTCAGGTACGAGCAATTCCAGTTGCCGAAGCTTTCAATGATTATCTTGCTGAGATCGTTAAGGAGATGAAGCGAAGCGGAATCAGGGCTGAGCTGGATGCTTCCGATGATCGAATGCAGAAGAAGATTCGCAATGCGCAAACTGAGAAAATACCATTCATGTTGATTGCAGGCGAAGAAGACCAGAAAGCTGGAGCTGTTTCTTTCAGGTACCGCAATGGTGAGCAGAAAAACGGCGTTCCGATTAATGAGGCAATCGCTGAAATATTGGATGCTGTAAAAAACAGAACGCAGATCTAAATCATGAGCTCAACGGAGATTACCGGTGGCGCTGGAATGCCAGATCGTTGGGAGCGTCTATGGACACCTCATCGAATGGCTTATTTAGCAGGAGAGAATCGGCCTAAGCCTGATAACGATGTGCCTTGTCCTTTTTGTTCGATCCCGAGCAAAAGCGATGAAGATGCTTTGATTGTTGCTAGAGGGGACGAGGTTTATGCCGTCTTAAATCTGTATCCATACAACGCTGGACATCTATTAATTTGCACTAAACGGCATGTCGCTGATTTAACTGAACTTAGTGAATCTGAGCGAAATGAAATGCAAGCTTTTACTGCGCACGCAATGACAACTCTGCGCAAAGTTTCAAATTGTGGTGGATTCAATATAGGACTCAATCAAGGGGCGCTATCTGGAGCAGGCGTCGCAGATCATATTCACCAGCATGTTGTTCCTCGTTGGTTTGGCGATGCAAACTTTATGCCAATAATCGGTCAGACAAAGGTGCTTCCAAAGTTGTTAACTCAGACACGAGATGAAATTGCTAGTGCTTGGTAACTGAGTTCAAATACCCCTGAATTTCTTTCACACCAAAATTACGACTTGTTCCTAGGGGTAGTGCAGGAACAAATAATCCTTCAGATAATCCAGTAGCTCCGAACTCTTCAAACTGTTCATCAAATTCCACTTTAAAATCAGCTACCAAGCTTTTCAATTCTTCGTCCGCTGGATACGACTTCATTTCCGAGTGAGAGTAATCATGAACAGTGAGATCAGATAGAGAAATCAAACCGGAAGGTTCTCCTACTTCATCATGTAGTACCAAATAGGGAGTTGAAACCTGTTCTAGTACTCGGTTTGCAATCAAAACCATGTCATCAAAATCTGACTCACTTAACTCTAGGCCATTAACAATTACTAACCGAGGAAATTGACGTTCTGATAGGTATTGCCAGAAGTCGATCATGCTTTTTGAAACACCCGTTTTAGCGTTGATCAATAATGCCACCGCATCAATGTCGCGCATCACCGCTTCAAAATCATTATCTGAATCAGAGAGGATTGATGCTGTGATTGTTCCTGTGAATCTGAGAGCTACTTTCTCAGGATTTGCTGATTCATGTCCGGCAATCAACCAGCTGGGTGAAGTGCCCGCGGCGCTTCCTGGCTCAATATTGGTTGACTGCACCCGGAAAGCCTACGATGAGCCCGATGATTCAGAATCGATTTAGAGCGCCAGTTACGGCATTTATTACACCCATAGCAAAGGGCATGCTCAAACTTGGTCTAACTCCTAACTCTGTGACCGCCGTCGGTGCCATCGGTGGTTCAATCGCAGCTATTTATTTCTTTTCTATTGATGAGTTCTTTATCGGGACTCTAGTTGTTGCGTTGTTTGCCTTGAGCGACTTGTTTGATGGAACCATGGCCAGACTCTCTAACTCTGGATCGACAAGGTGGGGAGCACTAATTGATTCAACTTTGGATCGAATCACAGATGCCGCAATTTTCATTGGCATATTGATTTACGCGTATGAATCAAATTCGACGTTGATTTCATATCTGGCAATATATTCATTGGTCACCGGTGCGTTAATCCCCTATATAAGAGCAAAAGCTGAAAGTTTGGGAATTGATTGCAGTGTTGGCATTGCAGAGCGCGCGGAGAGATTGATAATTGTTTTGATTGGAACCGGTTTGTACGGTCTCGGCATTGATCAATCATTAGCCGGATCACTGTTAATTATCGCTTTTGCTGGAACCATAACTATATTTCAGCGAATGCACGTTGTTTATCGAGCGGGATAAAAATGGCTTGGTTAACTTATTTAATTTATAGTGCTTTGTGGCGGGTAGTTCGTTGGTTGCCGGAGCAAACTGCGTACGAGCTTTTCAACTTTTTGGCCAAAATCGCTCATCGACGAAATGGAAAAAGAGTTCAGCGGCTTCGACTGAACTATCGGACTATTAAACCTAGTTTGAATGACGCTGAAATCGAAGCCTTGGTCGCAAAAGGCCTTAAAAACGCAATGCGCTACTGGTGTGAAACTTTCAGAATTTCAGATTGGGATTTTGAGCGTATAAGTAGCACGGTAAAGACTGTTAATGAACGATATCTTTTTGATCCGGTAAAAGAAGGACGTGGCGTAATTGTCGCGTTACCTCATGCTGGGAATTGGGATCATGCTGGAGCATTCTTCTGTTCTAGAGGTGTTAAAGTGAACACGGTGGCCGAGCATTTGAAGCCAGAGCGACTCTTTAAGAAATTTTTGGCACATCGTGAGCGCATGGGAATGCGGGTTTTGGATCTTAACGCCGGCGTTTTGGGAGAGTTGGAAGAGATTTTGCATGAAGGTGGATTAGTTGCCTTGGTTGCCGATCGGGACTTAAGTAAATCGGGAATAAATGTGGATTTTTTCCAAAAAACAGCTCGCATGCCCGCTGGACCAGCGTTGCTGGCATATAAAACGGGAGCTGATTTAATCACCGCATTTGTTGCCTACACCGATAAAGGCATTGAGATTTTCTTCTCGCCCCCACAGAAGGTGAACCGAGAGTTAAAGCAGAGCATTGAAATTGAACGGCTCACTCAAAGCTTGGCGGACCAGTTCGAATCAGACATCTCTAAAAATTTAGATTCTTGGCACATGCAGCAACGAATCTTTATTGATGAGAGTTTTGTGGAGCGATCATGAAAATAGGCTTTGTTTCGCCTTATGCCTGGGATGTTCCCGGAGGAGTGCAAGCGCACATCAAAGATTTAGCGCTTCATTATCGGAAACAGGGCCACGAAGTTTCAGTTTTAGCTCCGGCCAGTGATGAGAGTTTGATCGAAGATGATTTTGTTGTCACAGCTGGCCGACCAGTTGCAATTCCATACAACGGTGCGGTGGCAAGAGTTTTATTTGGTCCTCTTGCAGCTTCTCGAGTGCGGCAGTGGATTGCGGGTGGAGATTTTGATGTTTTGCATTTACATGAGCCTGCAATTCCATCTTTATCTTTGTTAGCTTGCTCTATAGCCGAAGGTCCGCTTGTCGGAACCTTCCACGCGGCAGCACCAAGGCAGAAAGTTGCATTCGCAATTGCTCCGTTACTAGAACCCGTGATTGAAAAATTGCGTGCGCGCATTGCGGTCAGTGAAGTCGCTCGAGAAACCTTACGCATTCATCTCGATACTGATGCGGTGGTGATTCCTAATGGAATTGATGTGGATTTTTTTGCTAACGCAGAAGCCAACCCAAATTGGAAAAGACCTCTAACAATGGGATTCATCGGTCGATTTTCTGAGCCGCGAAAAGGGCTTGGAGTCTTACTTAAAGCCTTGCCCAATATTGCGCGCGTCTTTCCCGATTTCAGGCTGATCATTGCCGGTCCAGGCGAAGGGTTAGAGGCGATGCAAAGTATTAATCCATCACTGCGCAACAGACTTGAATTCCTGGGGCGAATAAATGATTCCGAAAAAGCGGCTTTCCTTAAATCATTAGATGTATATGTCGCGCCCAATACTGGAGGGGAGTCCTTTGGCATAATTTTGGCGGAGGCGATGGCGTCAGGTGTCCCGATAGTTGCTAGTGACATACCTGCATTTAGATATCTGCTGGATGATGGTAAATATGGTGAATTGTTTGAAAACGAAAACTCTGAGGAGCTAGCACGAAAAATAGTTGAGTTTCTAAAATCTGAAGAGAAACGTAAAAAGTTCAGCCAGGCGGGCTCTGACCGGGCCAAGCGTTTTGATTGGAAAGAGGTAAGCGACGAGATCATGAACGTTTATCTACATGCTCGTAGTGAGAACGAGAAAGTAACTTTGGTTTCCGAATCGCGGAGCTGGAATCGGTTGTTTTCCAGAGAGGATGATTAGGAATTATGAACACTTATCTCTGGTTACCAATACTCCTGCTGTTAACTATTTGGTATTTGACCTTTAGCGCCAATCGGCTAGATCGGCTACATCATCGAGCCGAAACTTCATGGGCGAACCTTGATTCCATTTTGCAACGCAGGGCTGCTTTGGCTTTAGATATTGCCCACACTGGTGCAGTTGATCCGGCGACTGGTTTATTACTCACGGCGGCCGCGCATCAAGCCCGTGAGGCCGATATCGCGGATCGAAGCGAAGCTGAAAGTGGATTGACGCAAGCCTTGCTTATCTTGGTTAAAGAAACTGATTTAACCGCACGGTTTCCAGAGTTGTTTCAGGAGTTAGAGTTACTGACAGAGCGTTTAAGAATTGCCATTTCGCTGCATGTTGAAGCCGTGAATGCAGCACGCGCCCGGCGCAAAAAGCTGATTTATCGCATTTTTAGGTTGGCCGGCCATGCGCCTCTTCCCGTGAAATACGCCTTCGAAGATGATTCGCTCATGGAGATAACTAGATGAAACGTCGAACCTTCTGCTCATTACTTTTTGGGCTGTTCCTCCTAACTTCCTGCTCGAGTGTTGGCTTTGGCTCTAAGGAAGCGGAAGTTGAAGTAGAGAGAAACGTTTATACAAACCTGCCCGGAACAAATGGCCAAATTTTGGCGGTGAAATTTGATGACACTAACTACGCGCATCCCCAACAAGGGGTTGAGTCTGCAGATGTAGTTTTTGTAACTCAAGTTGAAGCTGGGCTTACCAGGTTGATGGGAATTTATTCTTCAAATTATCCAGAGTTACTTGGTCCGATTCGCTCGGCGCGAATAAGTGATTTAGAAATCCTGGCACAGTTTGGCAAAGTCGGCTTTGTTTATAGCGGAGCGCAAAGCAAATTGCGGCCGGTGATTGCCCAATCAAATCTAGTTAATTTAAGTGCTGAGCGAAATCCGCCTTCGATTTATTTCAATGACCCCGAGCGCAACGCGCCGTATGCGATGATGGTAAAACCTAATCTGTTATTGGATAAAAAACCTGAACTCGATTTAGCTAACAGTGTGGGCTGGGAGCATGGTCCAAAGTCCAGCTACGCGAAACGACTTACTTCAGCGAAAATCTCGTGGCCAAATGCGGAGTATGGAGTCCGATGGAGTAAAAGTGAGAAAAGGTTTTTGCTACAACACAACGGTCGAGAAAATTTGGCATTCTCAGGGGTGCATCTTGGTTCGCCAATGATGGTAATTCAGATGATCGAAATTACACCTTCGGAATATGGCGATAAGTTTGGTGGAGTAACCCCCAAGTCTCATGTGGTTGGTTCTGGAGCCGCCTATTTGTTGCGCAATGGAAGCGTTACAAAGGTTTCCTGGTCTAGAGATTCTGCGTCCTCGCCAACAAAATGGCTTTTAGAGGATGGAACTCCGGCTTATTTTGCACCAGGTCAGGTTTGGATTTTTCTAACCGATCAGGAACCTGAATTCACATACCCTGCGAAGAAAATGGCAGAAAACCCTTAAAAGTGCTGTGATGCATGGCCGTTGAGCTAGATTCGCGGTTCATGGGTTTATAAGTAGAATCCACCCATGGCCCAAGAAACTGCGAAAAATAATAATTCAGCCCCGGTAACCGGCACCTCGCGCGTTAAGCGAGGCATGGCCGAGATGCTTAAAGGCGGCGTGATCATGGATGTGGTTAACGCGGAACAAGCAAAGATTGCAGAAGATGCAGGTGCGGTCGCAGTAATGGCGCTCGAGCGTGTACCAGCCGACATCCGCGCTCAAGGTGGCGTCGCGCGCATGTCTGATCCCGACATGATTGAAGAGATCCAGCGAACAGTTTCCATTCCGGTAATGGCGAAAGCCCGTATCGGCCATTTTGTCGAGGCGCAGATATTGCAGGCTATCGGTGTTGATTACATCGACGAATCTGAAGTACTAACTCCTGCTGATTACACCCACCACATTGATAAATGGAATTTCACAATTCCGTTTGTTTGCGGAGCAACAAATCTTGGCGAGGCGCTTCGTCGCATAAATGAAGGTGCCGCGATGATTCGTTCAAAGGGTGAAGCGGGAACCGGTGATGTTTCAAACGCAACCACCCATATGCGTTCAATCTCGGATGAAATCCGTCGTTTAACCTCCATGCGTGAAGATGAACTTTACGTAGCAGCAAAAGAGCTACAGGCTCCATATGAATTGGTTCGAGAAGTAGCACAAACTGGAAAACTGCCAGTGGTTCTTTTCACCGCAGGTGGAATTGCAACTCCGGCTGATGCCGCGATGATGATGCAACTTGGCGCAGATGGCGTATTTGTCGGTTCAGGAATTTTCAAATCTGGAGATCCAGCAAAACGTGCCTCTGCAATCGTAAAAGCCGTTACCTTCTTTGATGATGCCAAGCTAGTGGCAGAGCAGTCACGTGGATTGGGCGAAGCAATGGTTGGAATCAACGTTGCTGACATCCCTGTTCCTCATCGACTTGCGGAGCGAGGCTGGTAGTTCCTGTGAAAGTTGGAGTCTTAGCGCTCCAAGGCGATGTGCGTGAACACATTCGCGCACTTGGGGATTGTGGCGTAGTCGCGCAAGCCGTGCGTAGAGATTCGGAAATTCGTGCCGTTGATGCCCTAGTGATCCCGGGCGGTGAATCAACCACAATTGCCAAGCTAGCGAGATCCTTTGGGGTATTTGAAATTATCGCCGAAAGAATTGCATCCGGTATGCCGGTTTATGGTTCATGCGCAGGAATGATTTTGCTTTCCAATCACATACTTGATGCTATTGAAGGACAGGAAACCTTTGGTGGTCTAGATGCAACGGTGCGCCGAAATGCGTTTGGCAGACAGGTAGATTCCTTTGAAGTTGATTTAGATTTTCTCGGAATTACAGGGGTGCCCGTAAAAGCGGTTTTTATTCGCGCGCCTTGGGTCGAATCTGTCGGATCAAATGTTCAAGTGTTGGCCTCCGTTGATAATCATCCAGTTGCAATACGACAAAACCATATTCTGGCAACTTCTTTTCATCCTGAACTTACAGCTGACAATCGAGTTCACCGTTACTTTATCGAAGTGGTTTGCAAAGAAAGCATGAAAGTTGGTGTTATTTAATGTCCGGACACTCCAAATGGGCAACAATCAAACGCAAAAAGGCGTTGATTGATTCAAAACGATCTCGTGCTTTTGCAAAGTACATCAAAGCGATTGAGGTTTCAGCGCGAAATGGCGGAGCTGACCCAGATGGAAATCCAACACTTTACGATGCAATTCAGAAAGCTAAGAAAAATTCAGTTCCGAGCGACAACATTGATCGTGCCTTAAAAAGAGCTTCTGGTCAGGATGAAAGTTCGTCAAATTGGGAAACCATCATGTACGAAGGTTATGGACCAGGCGGCGTAGCACTCTTAGTTGAATGCTTATCCGACAACAGAAATCGAGCAGCTTCAGAGGTGCGAGTAGCAATAACACGCAATGGCGGCACAATGGCTGATCCCGGATCAGTTTCATATTTGTTTAATCGCAAAGGTGTTGTAATCGTGAAAAAAACCCAAGGCCCGGTTCAGCTAACTGAAGATCAAATTTTGGAAGCGGTTTTGGAGGCTGGAGCAGAAGAGGTAAATGATTTAGGGGATAACTTTGAAGTTGTCTCTGCAGCTACGGATATGGTTGCAGTGCGCACCGCTTTGCAAAATGCCGGCTTGGATTACGAATCCGCAGATGTTTCTTTTTTGCCAACAATGTCGATACCGGTCAATACCGAGGATGCCAAAGTGTTGTTTGAACTTATCGATGCCATAGAAGAGTGTGATGATGTGCAAAATGTTTATGGCAATTTCGATGTTTCCGAAGAGGTAATGGCGAGCCTTTCCTAGGTTGCATTTCGAGGCGATTAGGCTTCTGAAGTGCGAGTTTTAGGTGTGGATCCGGGTTTAACGCGCTGCGGTATAGGCATCGTTGAATCTGTTGGGCACCGCGAGTTGAAGATGGTTGATTGCGGCGTAATCCGAACTGATGTAGACGCATCTTTGGAGTTACGACTTTTAGAACTAAATAATGAACTCGAACTTTGGATAAGCAAGTTTCAACCCGATGTAATTGCAATCGAACGGGTGTTTTCGCAATTAAATGTACGGACCGCAATGGCTACCGGGCAGGCTGCGGGTGTCGCACTGGTCTTGGCTGCGAAATCAGGTCTGCCAATTGCGCTACATACTCCGAGTGAGGTTAAAGCTGCGGTATCAGGCTCTGGTCGCGCGGACAAGAAACAGGTAGCCCTAATGGTTACAAAAATTCTTGGGTTAGCAAGTGCGCCAAAACCAGTGGACACAACTGACGCATTAGCACTTGCCATCTGTCATCATTGGCGGGGAAATAGTTCAAAGCGAATCGCGTCGGCAGCAGTAAAGGAGCGTCAACGCTTGAAAGTGTTGAAGAAAAACTCATGATTGCACAGTTGCGTGGCTCAGTTTTAGAGGTGCGACTCAACTTGATAACTCTGGATGTAAACGGAGTGGGTTATGAAGTAATTGTTGCGCCAGATCTGGCCGCCAATTCCCGAATCGGAGATTTAGTTTCTATTCATACTTCTTTAGTCGTTAGGGAAGACTCTTGGACGCTATATGGATTTGAATCAAATGAGTCCAAAACACTTTTTGAGCAGCTGCAATCAGTAACGGGAATCGGTCCAAAAGTGGCCAGTGCTTTGCTTTCGGTTTATGGTCCCAATGATTTGAGAGTGGCAATTGCAAATCAAGACAATGCAGCGCTGGAAAAAGTTCCAGGAATAGGTAAAAAGGTAGCTTCCCGAATTATCTTGGAGCTCAAAGATAAATTTGGTGGAAGTTATAGATCAAAATCATCTCTGTCAGGTCCATGGCGCAGCCAAGTTCTAGGCGCGTTAACTGGTCTTGGCTATTCAGCTAAAGAAGCGGAGTTAGCTCTAGATTCTGCGGTTGAAAGCTATGGAAAAGTGCCTAATGAGAGCGATTTGCCGGAAATCTTGAAGCTTGCATTAGCCCAATCAAGAAAAGCTTAGGCAAATAGATGACCGACGAAATAATGAACGCAGGCATGTCGCCGGAGGAGATCACCGCCGAACAGGCGTTGAGACCTAACTCATTAACTGAATTTGTTGGACAACAAAGAGTGAAGGATCAGGTAGATCTTTTATTGCGCGCGGCTCGAGAGCGCGGAGCTCCATCGGATCACATACTGCTTTCTGGACCTCCGGGTCTTGGCAAAACAACTTTAGCCATGATTGTTGCAAGTGAAATGAACGCACCAATAAGAGTAACCAGCGGACCTGCGATCACTCACGCAGGAGATCTGGCATCAATTCTTTCATCACTTGTCGAGGGTGAGATTTTGTTTCTTGATGAAATTCATCGGATGGCAAGACCAGCAGAGGAAATGTTGTACATGGCGATGGAAGATTTTCGAGTGGATGTAGTTGTTGGTAAAGGGCCTGGTGCCACCGCGATTCCGTTAAGTCTTCCTCATTTCACTTTGGTTGGTGCAACTACGCGTGCCGGATTATTGCCAGCACCATTACGTGACAGATTCGGGTTCACAGCTCATCTGGATTTCTATGATGAAGCAGATATAGCGCAAATTGTTTTACGAAGTGCGGCACTTTTGGAAGTGGAAATAGACCAAGCTGCGGTTTCGGAACTCGGAAAAAGATCAAGGGGCACCCCAAGAATTGCCAATCGACTTTTGCGCCGAGTAAGAGATTATGCGCAGGTTCATGGACAGGGAAAAGTTGATTTGGCTGTAACGAAATCAGCGCTTGATATGTATGAAGTCGATGAGATTGGGTTGGATCGGCTAGATAAATCAATTTTGCGTGCTTTGATAGATCAATTCGGTGGGGGACCGGTAGGTCTGAACACTCTGGCTATGGCGGTTGGAGAAGAAAGAGAAACTGTGGAATCGATGGCGGAACCTTTCTTGGTTCGAGCTGGTTTCATCGTGAGATCGCCCCGTGGCAGGTCGGCAACCGCCGCAGCCTGGCGACATTTAGGCAAGACACCACCGGCTCAAAGCCTTGGGCTTTTCGACAGTCTCGAATAACGGCCCTAGACTCTCGCCTCATGTCTTACGCAAATAATCAACGTAACTCGGGTGAAGTAAAGAAGGCGCGCCCTGCTCGCACCTTGACCGTAACCTTACTTATCACCGCAATCTTTTATGGTTTAGCGGTTGCGATCGGCGCTACCTCGATCAACCTTGGCTTAGATCTAAGGGGCGGAACAAGTGTCACCCTGCAACCGAGATTAGAGGCTGGGCAAGAGGGTCAAGTTACAACTGAGTCAATCGATCAAGCCGTAGCAATCATTCGCCAACGCGTTAATTCACTGGGCGTTGTTGAGGCTGAAGTGACCGCGGAAGGAACCGGTACAAATCGTCAGATTGTTATCTCTGTTCCTGGAGAAACCGGTCGTCGCATTGTCGATCTTGTTGGACAAACCGCAGAGTTAAGATTTAGACAGGTTCTAGTTGAGGCCGGTGCGGTGCCAACTAGTGAGGATGATTCATTGTTGCAAGGCTCTGCCTTAACATCAGATCAGATCGCTGCATTTAAAGCTTTAGATTGTTCGAAACCAGAATCATTGGCTGGCAGAAACGGTGATGATGCTAATTCGCCTCTAGTAACTTGCGATCGCGAAGGCGGTGCTAGATATGTTTTGGCTCCAGCACAGGTCATTGGTAGTGACATAAAAGGTGCAACCGCTGCCATCGACCAACAATCTGCAAGCGGTTGGTTTGTCTCTCTAGATTTCACCGGAGATGGAACCAAGAAGTTTGGAACTCTCACACAAAATGTGGTCAACCTTCCCGCTCCACAAAATCAGGTGGCGATTGTGCTTGATGGAGTTGTTGTTTCAGCGCCACGAATTAATGAAGCAATTCTTGGCGGCAGTGCACAAATCACCGGCAGCTTCTCACAACTTGAAGCCCAAGATTTGGCCAATGTATTGAAATATGGATCTCTGCCACTTGCCTTCGATCGCGGAGAGGTGCAACAAGTTTCTCCAACTCTTGGAAATGATCAATTGGTAGGCGGTCTGCTTGCTGGTGGACTTGGACTTTTGTTAGTTGTTTTGTACTCACTCTTCTATTACAAGGCTCTAGGTTCAGTAGTGATTGGATCCCTAGCTCTTGCCGCAGCCCACGTGTTCTTGCTGCTTTTCTTGCTCGGGGAATGGGTTGGATTTACCTTAACTTTGGCGGGAATCGCGGGAACAATCGTGGCGATTGGTGTCACAGCTGACTCCTTCATTGTTTATTTTGAACGTATACGAGATGAAATGCGCGAAGGAAAGCCTTTCCGGGTCGCCGCAGAGACTGGTTGGCAAAGAGCGCGCCGCACAATCATTGTGGCGGACTTGGTATCGGTTATCTCTGCAGTTGTTCTCTATATCGTTTCCGTAGGAAGCGTGCGTGGATTCGCATTTACGCTTGGTTTAACCACAGTTATCGATTTGATAATTATCTTCTTCTTTACCAAGCCGATGGTCTCCTTGCTAGCGAAGTCGAAGTACTTCCAGTCTGGAGCTAAATGGTCTGGACTCTCTCCACGAAGCGTCGGCTTAGTTACAGCAGTTGAAGGAAAGGTGGCATAGCCATGAAATATTCAGGTTTAGGTGGACGTCTATATCGTGGTGAAACTTCATTAAACATTATTGAAGCTCGCAGAAAATGGTATGCGCTCTCTGCGGTGTTCATTATTATTTCTATGTTCTCACTGGGAATCCAGGGGCTAAAGCTTGGAATCGAATTCAAGGGTGGCTCTTCGTTTATTGTCACAACCACATCAGGAACCGTTGAAGAAGCTAGACAGACTGTTGGCGAGGCCGGATATCAAGGAAACACAATCGTTCAAACTATTGGAAATGACAAGATAAGAATTCAGACCGGAGTTCTTGAAACCGCGCAATCCAATGCCATCCAAGATGCTTTGGCGGCAAAATTTGGCGTAACCGTTGAGTCAATTGATACCCAAAATGTCGGTCCTTCATGGGGAGAAGAGATTTCCAAGAAGGCTTTGCAAGGCTTGTTGGCCTTCTTGATTTGTATCATGATTTACCTAGCGCTCACCTTTGAACCAAAAATGGCGATCGCAGCTATAGTTGCGGTGATTCACGATGTGTTCATCACAATCGGAATTTATGCCCTAGTTGGTTTTGAAGTAACACCTTCAACCGTAATTGGTTTCTTAACGATTTTGGGTTACTCCCTTTATGATACTGTGGTTGTTTTCGACAAGGTCCGGGAAAACACTCGGGCAATTACCAGCACTGGTAAGGCAACTTATGCTGAGGCCACAAACTTGGCGGTAAACCAAACCATTATTCGTTCCCTCAATACCTCGCTTATTGCATTATTGCCGGTAGCGGCAATTCTTTTTGTGGGCGCAGGCCTATTGGGCGCGGGAACTCTTAAAGATCTTGCCCTTTCATTGTTCATTGGTCTCATTGCTGGTACTTACTCATCAATATTCATCGCCGCACCAATCCTTGCTGCGTTGCGGGAAAGAGAACCGGCGATTAAGGCTCATAATCAAAGAGTCCTAGCTCGTAAAGGTGGCGCTGCACCAGCGGTAGCTGCTAATCCCGTGGCACGCAAAAAGAAGCGACGTAAATAAGCTTCAAGTAGCCTAGGGGCGTGAGCGCCTTAATCGCACCAGTAATTCAACGATTGCGTGATGCGAATAAACAGCTCGACACTGAAATAGTTGCCCGCGCATTTGCGACCGCTGATGTGGCTCATGAAGGTCAACTGCGCAAAAGCGGCGATCCCTACATTACCCATCCAGTGGCGGTGGCGGAGATTTTGGTTGAGTTTGGCTTGGATCCCGCGACAATCGCAGCAGCATTACTTCACGATACAGTTGAAGATACTTCATACTCGGCCGAAAAATTAAGAGCCGATTTTGGTGATGAAGTGGCCAATCTCGTTGAGGGAGTCACAAAACTAGATCGACTAACTTATGGTCCAACCGCTGAGGCTGAAACAGTTCGAAAAATGGTTGTGGCAATGGCGAAAGATATTCGTGTCCTAGTCATAAAACTTGCCGACCGACTTCACAACGCACGAACCTGGCAATTTGTTTCACCTGAATCAGCCGCCCGCAAAGCCCGCGAAACCTTGGATATTTATGCCCCGTTGGCGCATCGATTGGGTATGAATGCGGTCAAATGGGAGTTGGAGGACCTTTCATTCAAACATCTTGAACCAAAGAAATATGATGAAATCGAAAGATTAGTTATTGAGCGAAATCCTTCAAGAGAGAAACTAACCAACGAGGTTATTTCTGTCGTCGAGGAAGATTTAAAGACAGAGGGAATTTCAGCTCTAGTTTCGGGTCGCCAAAAACATCTTTACAGCGTCTATCAAAAGATGGTGGTTCGCGGCCGTGAGTTCAATGATATTTACGACCTAGTTGGAATTCGTGTTTTGGTTAATGATGTTCGAGATTGTTACGCAGTGCTTGGTTCAATTCACGCTCGCTGGAATCCAGTCCCAGGTAGGTTTAAAGATTACATTGCGATGCCGAAGTTTAATCTGTATCAGTCGCTGCACACGACGGTGATTGGCCCAAATGGCAAAGCGGTTGAGATTCAGATCAGAACTCATGACATGCATCGTCGCGCCGAATACGGAATTGCAGCGCACTGGAAATACAAATCGGGGTCAGGTGCTCGATCCTCTGAGTCGCCTGACATGTTATGGCTTAAACAACTCCACGAGTGGCAGCAAGAAACCTCAGATGTAACTGAGTTCCTGGATGCATTGCGTTTTGATTTGAGAACGCCGGAAGTCTTCGTATTCACACCGAAGGGGAGCGTGATTGCGCTTCCTGCGGGATCTACACCAGTTGATTTTGCATATGCGGTGCACACAGAAGTGGGCAATCGTTGTGTTGGTGCAAAGGTGAATGGCAAATTAGTTTCGCTTGAAGCGCCGCTTTCTAATGGCGATGTAATCGAGGTTGTTACAAACAAAGGCGAACATGCTTCGCCATCCCGTGATTGGTTGAACTTTGTTAAGTCTCCGCGTGCAAGATCTAAGATCAAAGCCTGGTTTACCAAAGAACGCAGAGAAGAAGCTATAGATGCTGGCAAAGAGTCAATTGCCCGCCAGATGAGAAAAGCGGGCTTGCCAATCCAAAAGATTTTAGCGGGGCAGACACTTTTGCAACTCGCTCATGATTTGAATTACCCAGATATTGACGCGCTCTATGCCGCCGTAGGAGATGGGCACATTTCAGCTGGCCATGTGATTGAAAAATTAGAGAGTTTTATGGGGCTTGAGGAAACTCATGAAACGCCTGTAGTAGCCAGCCTCATAAATAGTGGAGTAAACGCCCGAGCTCCCAGAAGAAGCGCAAATGGCGTGCAGGTCGAAGGTGTAGATGACGTCTTGGTGAAATTGGCTCGTTGTTGCACGCCAGTGCCTGGTGATGCGATAACTGGATTTATAACTAGAGGCAATGGAGTTTCTATCCATAGAACAGACTGCATCAATGTTGCGGATTTAAAGTTTCATCAAGGTGATCGCATAGTTAAAGTGAAATGGGATTTAACGGCGAAATCAGTGTTCCTAGTAAATATTCAGATTGAAGCTCTTGATAGATCGCGATTGTTATCTGACATAACTAGGACACTTTCAGATCAACAGGTCAATATTTTGCATGCTGCAGTGAACACAACCAAAGATCAGGTAGCTTTTTCACGCTTCACTTTTGAAATGGCAGATGCAACCCATCTAGATTCCGTACTAGCAGCGGTGCGCAAAATCGAAGGCGTTTACGACGTATACCGAATCACGAACAACTAGATTTAGTAAGAATCTTTAAGCTGTTGTGAAATCCGCTAAGCCCTTTTGAGCTTCGCTCAACCACATGCGACGCGCAGCAGCCGCTTCGCGATGTTCCGCAGCCTTCTTGGCGTCTCCAGATGCTTCTGCACGAGCAGCTTTTGCTTCGTAATCTGAAACAGCAGCCATTAATTGGTTAACAACATCATTTGCGCGAGCTCGTGCACCAGGGTCGCTACGACGCCACTGCTCTTGCTCCGCCTCTTTGATTGTCATTTCAACGATATCAACACGCTTGTCTAGTGAACCGCGCTTTTTGCGATCCACCATTCCAACCTTTGAAAGCTTATTGCGCAGGTCTCGGAACTTACGACGAGTTTCATCAAGGTTAACGATCGGCAGCAAAGCTTCAATTTCGGTGACAATTGCTTCACGTTTTTCGAGATTTGCGGCCATTGATTCGCCGCGCTTTTCTAGATCCGCGTTCTTTGCAGCAAAGAAGTTGTCTTGTGCGGTTTTGAAGCGATTCCATAATTTTGCGTCATCATTCTTTTTGCCGCGGCCAGTGGCCTTCCATTCATCCATTAGCGCCTTATATCGGCGTGCGGTCGCAACCCAATCAGTTGATGAAGCAAGTGATTCAGCTTCTGCAACGATGCGTTCTTTGGTGCTCTTAACCTGAGTTTGCTGTTGAGTTAAGGATGCAAAGTGAGTGCGCCGACGCTTATCAAATTTGTTGCGAGCACTTGAAAATCTCTTCCATAGCTCTCCATCAGTTTTCTTATCTAGACGAGGAGCTTTTTTCCATTCATCAAGCAATACCTTTAATCTCTCGCCAGTAGTTTTCCAACTTGTGGAGTCAACCAAAGATTCGGCCTCTGCGACCAAAGCTTCCTTTGCAGCGATACTTGCGGCGCGTTGCGCTGCCTTTGCCTCTGCTGCTGCGGCTTTCTTAGCCTCATAAGCGGGACGATGTTCATCAATAAGTGGAGGAATTTGCTCTAACGAGCTGCGCAGAGCTTCAAGATTTCCAACCCCGTTTAAGTGTTCAACTTGATTGCGAAGTTTGCGAACCGCTTCATGTGCATCTTCTGGAACCATTGCACCGCTGATGATGCGAGCTGCTAGAAGGGCAACCTCTGAGGCGACGATCTCAAACTTTCGAACGAAATATGCCAAAGCTTCTTCGGCGGTCTTGCCGGGGTATGAACCTACGACCTTTTCGCCATCGCCAGTTCGAACATAAACAGTTCCACTTTCATCCACTCGTCCAAACTTTGCAGGATCTCCAATAAGTGCTGCAGCTGCAGAGTTGGGAAGTGTCGCTTGATTATCGAGTGATTCCATGATGGCCTGCTTTCTCGAACGTTGCGCGTTGTCATATTGCCTGACAGCGTTGTGGGTTCAGCGATTGGTAAGGGGCTACACGCTACCCCGAGCGGGCTAGCTCTGTAAAAGGCTGCCCTCTATCAATTGCTCGGGCCTGCGGCTCATTTGCGAAAAATTGAGCTGATTAGGCCATTTGAACCGGGCAAAAAGTTGCTCGATTGGGAGAATCGGCTCATGAGCCTTCTAGTCGACCGAGTGGTTGCCGAGTACTACCAAACCAACTGCTGGATTGTTGCGCCAGGGCCTAATAGCGAGTGTGTGATCGTTGATCCGGGTATCGCGATACCAAGTTTGAACCCAGCTATCCAAGCCAAGTTGAATGAGTACAACCTTAAGTTGGGTGCGGTTTTGATAACTCACGGACACCTAGATCACACCTTCTCTTTAATAACAGATTCAAGTGATTTTCTGGAAATAGATTGTTACGTTCACGAGAAAGACCGAGATCTGTTGAATCACCCCGAGCGTGCGATGGGGCCGCAAAGCCAAGAGTTGGTCAGGCAATTGCGGGCGCAGGTGGATCCAAACTTAACTTTCAGGGAACAAACTCGAACTTGGAATGTTGAAGATGGTGCGCGATTGAAATTAGGTGAAATGACTTTTGAGATTAAGCACACCCCAGGGCACACACCGGGCTCCATAGTTGCGATGATTAATGATGAATTATTGATTTCTGGAGATGTTTTGTTTAAAGGTTCAATTGGTCGAACTGACTTGCCGAGGGGATCAATGTCCGACATGGAGCTTTCACTTCGTGAGAAAATTTCGCTCTTGCCAGAAGCCCTGCGCGTGCTTCCTGGCCACGGAGATGAAACGACGATCGGTATGGAGTTAAAAACAAATCCGTATCTTCAAGCGGCATTAGATGGGAGATTGGCATGATCGGGCGGTATCAAGCACCCAAGGGAGTGTCTGAATATTTTCCGCCACGCTCCAACATTTTTGCCTACGTAGGTCAAAAATTAACTGCGCGAGCCTTGGCTGCGGGCTATGAATTAATCGAATTGCCGATATTTGAAGATACTGAGTTATTCACTAGGGGTGTAGGTGAGTCAACCGATGTAGTTTCAAAGGAGATGTATACCTTTGAAGATCGGGGCGGTCGCTCTATTACTTTGAGGCCGGAAGGTACCGCAGGGGTAATGCGCGCGGTTATTGAACACAATCTTGATCGTGGTCAACTGCCAGTAAAGCTTCATTATCGCGGGCCATTTTTCAGGGCTGAGAGACCGCAGGCGGGTCGATACCGCCAGTTCTACCAATTTGGCATCGAAGCGATCGGATTAAATGATCCTTTCATCGATGCAGAAGTTATTGGTATCGCATACCAAGGATTCAAAAGCTTAGGTTTGAATAATTTCAAATTGGAAATCACATCACTTGGTGATTCTGATTCTCGCGCTGCACATAGAACTGATTTAGTTAAATATATATCCGGGTTAAAGTTGGATGAGGAAACCAAGATCAGAGCGGAGAAAAATCCACTTCGCCTATTTGATGACAAGCGTGCTGAAGTAAAAGCGTTGATGAAAGATGCTCCCTTGCTTCTTGATTACCTAAATACTGAAAGCCAAGAGAATTTCGCTAATGTCCAATCAGCTTTGCAGAGCATTGATATTCCCTTTGAAATTAACCCCCATATGGTTCGCGGACTTGATTACTACACGGGAACAACCTTTGAGTTTGTTCATTCTGGGCTGGGGGCGCAATCAGGTATTGGTGGGGGTGGGCGTTATGACGGTTTGATGCAAACGCTCGGCGGACAGGATCTATCTGGCATCGGATTTGGATTAGGTATTGATCGGGTAATACTTGCAATGGAAGCCGAAGGCGTAGTTCCCTCAGATTTGAAGTACATCGATTTATATGTGATTCCACTTGGAGCTAGCTTTAGAACCGCCGCTTTCGAAATGGTTAACAGATTGAGGCAGCACGGATTTGTAGTGGAGCAAAGTTTTGGAGATCGCGGGTTAAAAGGCGCCATGAAAGCCGCTGATAAATCTGGCGCAAGATTCAGTTTAGTTTTGGGGGAGACTGAGATTTCCAGCGGTAGTGCTGAACTGAAGGATATGAGCAGTGGTGAGTCGGTATCAGTTACCCTTAGCGCTCTAGCGTCAACCCTGGCTGAGAAGGTTAAGGCAAGGAACAAGGCTTAAACTTACGACTCAGTCTGATGAAAGGTTTTAAAGGTGCTTCGAACACATGGTGCCGGCTCACTGCGAGCTAGCGATATTGGCGCTTCAGTAACACTTGCGGGTTGGGTTGCGCGCCGTCGCGATCACGGCGGTGTTGCCTTTATCGACTTGCGCGACTCTTCGGGCAATGTTCAGGTAGTTATTTCAGATGAGAAGGTTGCGGGTTCATTGCGCGCCGAATGGTGCGTTTTGGTCAAAGGAACTGTCTCCAAGCGCCCTGCTGGAAATGAAAATTTAGCAATACCAACCGGTGAAATAGAAATTGTATGTGACTCTTTAGAGGTTTTAAGTGAAGCGGCCGCGCTTCCGTTTCCGGTCGATAGTGGTGAGAATGTAAATGTCAGCGAAGAAATCAGACTTAAGTACCGATATTTAGATCTTCGAAGAGAACAACCAAGCAAAGCTCTTCGCTTGCGATCCAAAGTTACTTCAGTCATTCGCTCGGTTATGGATAGCGAGAACTTCTTAGAGATTGAAACTCCTTATTTAACTCGCTCGACTCCAGAAGGGGCGCGCGATTTCTTGGTTCCAGTGAGATTGCAGCCAGGTTCTTGGTACGCCCTTCCTCAATCACCTCAGCTCTTCAAGCAGTTATTGATGGTTGCCGGAATGGAAAAGTATTACCAGATTGCGCGCTGTTTCCGGGACGAAGATTTTAGAGCTGATCGTCAACCGGAATTTACCCAGCTCGACATCGAAATGTCTTTTGGAGATCAAGCAGATGTAATTTCTGTTGCGGAGAAAATTCTTCATTCAGTTTTTAAACAAACTGTAGGTTATGAAATCCCACTACCTATTCCGCATATGACTTATCACGAAGCAATGCGCAGATTTGGATCAGATAAACCAGATTTGAGATTTGGAAACGAGCTGGTCGATGTAACTGAATTCTTCAAAGAGACCACTTTCCGCGTGTTCCAAGCGGAGTTTGTTGGTGCTGTTGTCATGCCTGGAGGCGCAAGTTCGCCTCGTCGTGAGCTAGATGCTTGGCAAGATTGGGCAAAAGCACGTGGCGCAAAAGGCTTGGCTTACATCTTGGTTGGAGAGGATGGATCCCTTTCCGGCCCAGTCGCTAAAAATTTATCTGAAAAAGAAACCGCCGGGATAGCGGCTATCGCAGGTGCTGCCAATGGTGACGCCATTTTCTTCGCTGCCGGAGATAGAGCTTCTTCCTTGAACCTACTTGGTGCGGTAAGGCTGGAAATTGGAAATCGTTGCAATCTAATAGATGAGTCTGCTTGGAAATTTTTGTGGGTGGTTGATGCTCCGATGTTTGAAAAAACAGATGACGGAGGTTGGACCGCAGTCCATCATCCATTCACCGGACCAAAACCAGAGTTTGAGAAGAGTTTTGTAAACGATCCTGGTTCGGCTCTCGCATACGCCTATGACATCGTCTTAAATGGCAGTGAAATCGGTGGGGGATCAATACGTATTCACAAACGAGAAATACAACAAGCAGTTTTCGATGTCATCGGCCTTACGAAACAAGAGGCTGAGAGCAAGTTTGGTTTCCTACTTGAAGCATTTAATTACGGACCTCCACCGCATGGTGGAATCGCACTCGGGTTAGATCGTCTTTGCGCACTACTTGCTGGGGCTGAATCCATTCGAGAGGTAATTGCATTCCCTAAGACCGCAAGTGGCGGAGATCCGCTTACCGGAGCTCCAACCCCAATTACCGACGCGCAGCGTAAAGAAACCGGTGTTGATTTCAAACCCGAAGACAAAGCGTGAGCTTAGAGAATAACTCTCGCCCCCGAGATGCAGAACGCAAAACTCGGGTTCATTTGTCTTTGTATGACCGGGGTAAATTTCTACTTTTCTTTGCCGCCGTGTTCTTTGTACTCGTTTGGTCCGATATGGCCGGCGATGAAAATTTGGGTTTTAACCAAGCAGTTATAGATAGTAGTTATCAGCGGTGGTGGATATTCCCGTTGATAGCGATAGAGACTTTGCGTCAAACACATTTTCTGATCTCTGAACTTGCCGCTAATTATCATGGCTTTTGGCAAAAGTATTTTTCTTTTGTTGATCGTTTAATACACAAACTAAGCGATTGGACTCGATTCCGGCTATCCCGAGTTATTAAATGGATTGTTGTTATCGCTCTGCTTTCTGTTGTACTTGGCGGGATATACGATGAAACCCCCATCCGCGCCTTGTTTTATGCACCTCAAGCTTTATGGAGCGCACTTCCGATCATCGGGCAGCTCATGTTCGCGGTTGTGTTTGTAATAATTCAATTTGTCGCAATCTTTTGGTTTCTTAGTCGCGGTGGAATCGATACCTATTTTCCTGATGACATAAAGACCCGCTTTACTGATGTGTGGGGTCAGGACCATGTATTGGCGCGAATTCGAGAGAATTTAGTTTTCCTTGAAAACCCAGAGAGTATTGAAAAGCTCGGCGGTTATGTCCCGGGCGGAATTCTTTTGTGGGGACCGCCGGGAACTGGAAAAACACTAATGGCTGAATCCATGGCTGGAGAAACCGGTAAACCCTTCGTGTTTGTAGATCCGGGTGCCTTCAACAACATGTTTTTTGGTATTGGCATTCTTAAAGTAAAAAGTTTGTTCAGAAAGTTACGTAAATTGGCGTTGCGCTATGGCGGCGTTGTGGTTTTCTTCGATGAAGCGGATGCTTTAGGAAACCGCGGAATAATGACCAATCGTGGTCCTGGCGCATATGCAACTGATAATTGTCATGGTGCGGGATATTTATCAGAGAGGGCTAATTCACTCATAACTGTTTCGAATCTGATCTCTAAAAAGGATTCAGCAGTTCTAAACAAAACATTGCCAACTAAGGCACCTCTAATAAATAGATTCATGATGGGTGCTGGAGGTGGTGGAGGAGCGGGCACGGGTACGCTACAAGCATTACTTACCGAGCTTTCTGGTTTAAAAAAACCGCGTGGCTTCTTCAATAGAGTGGTGCGACGAACTCTGGGCATGCGTCCTAAAAATCCACCCAAGTATCGAATCTTGGTTGTTATGGCAACGAATATGCCGGAGTCTTTAGATGAAGCATTGTTACGCCCGGGTCGAATCGATCGAATGTACCGAGTTGGATATCCGAGCAAAGCCGGCCGAATTAGAACTTACGAAGGATACTTCGCCAAAGTTGCTCACGAGCTAACTAAAGAGGAAATCGAAAAACTCGCAATCATTACTCCTTATGCAACGGGTGCGACTATTAAGGATTTAGTTAACGAATCTTTGATTATGGCTATTCGCAATGGCAGAACTTCAGTCACATGGTCGGATGTTCTTAAAGCGAAGCAGCTAAAACAACTTGGTCCATCCGAAGATGTCGAATACATCGAGCGGGAACGACATGCCACGGCGGTACATGAAGCGTGTCATGCGGTTATGGCTTATCGAGTTCGCAGACACATGGAGATTGATATTGCAACAATTGAGAAAGGTGCTGAGTACCTAGGAATGGTTGCGTCAATTCCACCAGATGATCAGTTCACTCACTGGAAGAATGAGTACGAAGGGGACATTTTGGTATCACTTGCCTCTCTTGCAGGCGAGCGAATGTTTTTTGATGGCGATAACTCATCTGGAGTCTCTGGCGATTTGGAATCCGCAACAACTATTGCAGGATTGATGGAGGGCTATTGGGGAATGGGTTCAACCGTTTCTTCCTATGCTTCGGGTCGCAGGATGGAGATAGGTGCTCCTGGTGGTGTTAAACCAAATGATGCGAAGCAGGAGGTGAGAAGAGCTTTGTCCGACCGGATCGAAGATAACTTGTTAAATCTGCTACAGAAGGCAGAGAAAATCTTGGTCGAAAACCGAGAGCATGTTTTAGCTGTAGCTCACGCGTTAGAAACCCACAAAACGTTGTCTGGCAATGATGTCCACGCGGTTATAGAAGGTCGAAAAGGCGATGTTGTAAATGGTGAGCACTACTTGGATCCGGAGAATCGCAAGGCAATTGAGGAATATCACCTTTCCGCGTTGGAGGCCCACAAAGAACACCGCAAACCGAACCTGGCTCTTCCGGTTCTCAATTAAGGAATCACTGAATTAAATGGATATTCGGTAGGCTACCGGCATGTCAGCAGGGGGAATCGCAGCGATAATTGCTGCCAGCGGATTACTTATTATCAGTTTTGCTATTGCGTACGCCGTTGTGCGACTTGGTAGAGCGATTGATCAGGTTGGAAGCGCAATCAAAGATATTTCCAATGAAACAACTCCGCTTTTGAACGAGGTAACCACCACAGTCGAGCTGGTTAATGGACCTTTGCAAAGCATCAATAAAGTTACCAAAACCATGGAAGAGTTAAGCTCGAAAATAACCGAGAACACCTCCTCTTTCCTTGATAAAAATCAGATGGCGATGAAGGCGGCCGGTGCAGTACTTACTGCCGCACAAATGCGGAAAAAGAAGAAAACTAAACCAAACAAAAAATCGAAATCTACTCGCTTCGTTGATGATGAGGAGTTCTAAGCCCTCGTGAACTCTGCAGAAATCAGATCTCGTTGGCTTAAATATTTCGAGTCTGGAAATTCTTTTGGTCTGAATCACACCATCGTTCCATCGGCATCTTTGATTGCTGATGATCCAAACCTTTTGCTGGTTAACGCTGGAATGGTGCCTTTCAAACCCTTTTTTTTGGGCGAGATGACACCGCCCTATCAAAGAGCAACATCGGTGCAGAAATGTGTGCGTACTCTTGATATCGATGAAGTTGGAAAGACGACGCGCCATGCCTCGTTCTTTCAGATGTGCGGAAATTTCTCCTTTGGTGATTATTTCAAAGAAGGGGCTATCTCTTTAGCTTGGGAGCTTTTAGCAAAACCGGTGAGCGATGGAGGCTACGGCTTTCCAGAGGACAAGCTCTGGGTAACGGTTTATCTCGATGATGACGAGGCTGCTGATATTTGGCATAAAAAAGTGGGAGTTCCCAAAGATCGAATTCAACGCCGCGGGATGGCGGATAATTTTTGGTCGATGGGTGTACCTGGACCTTGCGGTCCATGCTCTGAAATCTACTTTGATCGTGGTCCGGCTTATGGAAAAGAGGGTGGTCCGATAGCTGATGAGGATCGCTATCTGGAGATTTGGAATCTTGTTTTCATGCAGAATATTCGCGGAGATGGTCCGGGCAAAGAAGGCTATCCGATACTAGGTGAGTTACCCGCAAAAAATATTGACACAGGGCTTGGTCTCGAAAGAACAGCCGCACTACTTCAAGGTGTTGAAAATATCTATGAAATAGACACAACTCGTCACATACTTAATAAAGCAAGTGAAATTACCAACGTTAAATACGGTAAAGAAAATCGAGCAGATGTCTCACTTCGAGTAATAGCTGACCATGCAAGAACCGCAACGATGTTAATTGGTGACGGAGTAACCCCTGGAAATGAAGGTAGAGGGTACGTTCTGCGTCGCATGATGAGACGCACCACCCGCAATATGAGATTACTCGGTTCTCAAGATCACAATATGAAAGATCTAATCCTTTCTTCAATCGAAGCTATGGGTCCGCAATACCCAGAATTGGTCAGTGATCAGGAACGAATTTTGAAGATCGCTGTAGCTGAAGAGGATGCATTCCTCCAAACACTTAAGAGTGGAACGCAGATATTTGACCAGGCTAGTGCATCTTTAAAGAAATCTGGCGGCTCGCAACTGTCGGGTGAAGATGTTTTTAAGCTTCACGACACATATGGATTTCCCTTTGATTTAACACTTGAGATGGCATATGAACAAGGGCTTGCTATCGATGCAGATGGATTTAGACGTTTGATGAAAGAGCAGCGTGATAGAGCAAAAGCTGACGCAAAGGCAAAGAAGAGCGGCCACACGGATGTTTCCGAATATCGCAAAATCGCCGAATCCGGGAAGAAGTTAGAGTTCATCGGTTATTCAAATTTGGAAAGCGAAAGCAAGATAGTTGGCTTGTTGATAGATGGAAAAATTTCTCAACATGCTAATGAAGGTGATGATGTAGAGGTTGTCCTAGATCGAACCCCGTTTTATGCAGAGGGTGGCGGTCAATTAGCTGATGGCGGATTTATCAAATCCTCCGACGGATCATTAATTGAGATTGATGATGTACAGGCGCCAATCCCTGGCGTCTTTGTACATCGAGGCCGGGTTGTAAAAGGATCATGGGAATCAGGTTTAGATGTATTTGCACAGATCGATGTTGAACGACGACGAGGAATTTCTCGCGCTCACACCGCAACTCATATGGTGCATAAAGCATTTCGCGAAGTTTTGGGAGAAACAGCAACTCAAGCCGGATCCGAGAATGCTCCGGGTCGTTTCAGATTTGATTTCCCTTCAGCAGGCGCGGTGTCGCCAAATGTTCTAAACGATGTCGAGGCTCGTGTTAACGCTTTGTTGCTGGAAGATCTCGAGGTAACCGCGCAGCAAATGTCGCAAACAGAGGCAAAGGCCATCGGAGCGATGGCGCTTTTTGGCGAGAAATATGGCGATGTTGTTCGAGTGGTCAGTGTTGGCGATTGGGCTAGAGAGTTATGCGGCGGTACCCATGTCGCGAGATCTGGGCAACTGGGAGTTGTAAAACTCCTCGGTGAATCATCAATTGGAGCAGGGGTTCGGCGCGTTGAGGCACTCGTAGGTGTTGATGCTTATTCATTTTTAGCCCGTGAACATATCTTGCTCAATTCTTTGACAGAGTTGATAAAGGGAAGTCGAGTTGAAGAGTTGCCGGAGAGAATTTCACAGCTGCTTGGCAAGATGAAGGAAATAGAGAAGGAGCTAGGCAATTTAAAGACTCAGCAGGCGCTGCGTGAATCAGCGACTCTTTTAACTAAGGCAGAAAAATTCGGCGAACTTTCTGTGATTGCACACAATATGCCAGCAGGTTTAACTGGAGAAGAACTTCGAACTGTTGCCCTTGATTTACGTGCAAAACTGCCAAATTCAGTAATCGCCCTATCGAGCGCGGGTGCTGAAAAAGTTGTCTTGGTTGTGGCTACTGATGAGTCCGCTCGATCAGAAGGCGCAAAAGCTGGAGCGTTGGTGAAACTGGCTTCTGGGGTTTTAGGCGGCGGCGGCGGAGGTAAGGATGATTTCGCCCAGGGAGGCGGAGTAAATGCGGATGCGATTCCCGCTGCGTTGCAGGCCATCAAGGATTCGTTGCGTAAGAGTTAATCGTGCTTCCTAAAGGGCGCCGGATGGCCATCGACTTTGGAGATGTGCGAATTGGCATCGCCTTAAGTGATCCACAAGGAATTTTGGCTTCACCCTTAAAAACGATTTCTGCAAATTCTGCGGTAAGTGAGATTGCTGGATTGGTGATCGAAAATGAAGTTTCGGTTATCTATTTAGGTTTACCGCTGCATCTTTCCGGTTTAGAGAGTCCATCTTCCAGTAAAGCAAAGGATTTTGGATTGAGACTTAAAGCGGCCTTGAATGGCGAATTTCAATTGCGATTTATTGATGAAAGATTAAGTACTAAAAGCGCAGCATTGCGCAGTTCAATGACTGGCAAGAAAGTTAGCAAGGAAGACATAGACCAATTAGCTGCGGTAGAAATTTTGGAATTTGCATTGCAAATAGAGGAGAAAACAAAAGGGCTTGGCGGCCATGAAATCTAATTTCGCATCTGTAAAAGCTAGATTTGATTCAAGCCCTTTCCTTAGAGTTGTGCTAGCGGGCTTGTTTGTCATTTTGCTTACGTTAAGTCTTAGAGAGTTGAATTCTGGACCCACAAAAGCGCCAGATTTTGAAATCGGTATTTCTGGCAAAGAGGTCATTGTTGAAGTGGTGCCGGGTGAAAGTGGAGCGGAGATTGCCGAGAAGCTTGAATCCGCTGGCGTCGTTAAGTCCGCATTGGCATTTTTCAGGGTAGCGGTGTCTGATGAGAGATCAAATCGAATAGCGCCTGGCGAGCATCTCCTGGAAACCCGAATTCCAGCAAAAATGGCGCTTGATCAATTGCTCGACCCGAACCGAATTCCCAATTTAATCAAGGTTCGTGATGGCGCAAGATGGAGTGAAATAAAAGAGCAGTTAATTGACTTCGGTTTATCGCAAGAGGATCTGGATGCTGCCGTCAGGTCAATAGAGATTCCAGCCATATTTGAAACCGATGCGATCGAAGGTTTCTTGTATCCAGCGCAATATTCATTCAATAAAGAGATCACTGCTGCGCAAGCAGTTCAAAAGATGTTTGAGAAGTTCGAATGGGTTACCGCTGACTTCAATTGGGATGCAATTGATGGATTTACACCGTACGAGGTCCTAACTATTGCATCTCTGGTTGAAACTGAAGGAACCCCTGATGTGTTTGGCAAAGTTGCACGGGTGGTTCTGAATCGGTTGAAAATGGGCATGCCTTTGCAGTTCGACTCCACAGTTCACTATGCACTCAATCGAAGGGGAGAGATACGAGTTTCTCTCTCGGAAACAAAGGTGCGCAGCAAATACAACACCTTTATAAATGTGGGTTTACCTCCAACGCCAATAGGAAGTCCTACCATCAAAGCTCTTGAGGCTGTGGCGAAACCTGATGCTGGGGATTGGCTCTATTTTGTTACAGTAAAACCAAAGGAAACAAGATTTACCAGTTCCTATCAAGAATTTCTGAAGTGGAAAGCGGAGTACAAGCGCAATTTCAGAGCAGGGTTATTCGAATGAGAAAAACCGCAGCGGTATTGGGATCTCCTATTAATCATTCTCTTTCGCCAATTATTCATAATCTTGCCTATCGGCACCTGGGTTTGCCAATGGAATACATAGCCGTAGAGGTGACGGAAGCAGAGTTTCTCGAATGGATTCGTGCTGCATTATCGAAATCCGATCAATGGTTTGGCTTTTCACTAACCATGCCATTGAAAGAGGTGGTCTGTAGCGAATCATTGAGTGATCTAATCAATCTGGATGGTTTATCAAACCGGATTAACTCTGCCAACACCTTGTATTTAAAGGATGACAAATGGCATGGGTGTTCAACGGATGTAATAGGTTTTCGTTCTCTTCTGCAAAAGCGCAACTTCAAGAGTGTAGCGATTTTGGGCGCTGGTGGAACTGCGCGAGCTGCAGTTGGTGCGCTTACTGGAGGTTCGTTTTCAGATATAGAAAAGATTGAAGTTTTTCGCAGGGATAGCAAGAGGGATTCTGGAATTTCTAAGGCATCTTCGGGGAAGGAAATCAACATTCTAGAATGGTCTGAGTTTGAGGATTCAGGACCATATGACCTGCTGATCAATACCGTTCCTGACAGCGCGTTGCATGAAGCTGCGAAAAAGTATTCCGGAGCTAACTTGCTGCTGGATGCGGTTTACTCACCGTGGCCAACTCAGCTAATGAGTCGTCAATTATCCGATGATGCAGCCTATATTTCCGGACTTGAACTTCTGTGCGCCCAAGCCATTCCGCAGGTTGAGCTTATGTGTAACGCACAACTTGATCATGATGAGTTCTTCGCCTTGGCACTTGCGGAGGTAAGTAAACATATTTAACCTGTGGATATGGCGGTCCGGTGTTGTGGCTGCTCTATCTTCATTGGGTGCTTTTACATTTAATTAGCTGCGCGATTTGGTTCAGTTTTTACGACATTAGGTATCACCTTATTCGCAATAGAGACCTGAAAGTCGCTCTTATCTGTTTAGCTCCCTTCGTTGAGGTGAGTGGATTAATTTCAGGAATTTCTAATTTCATTTTTTATTTGCTGGTTTTCTTGTTCAGTCGAGGAGCAATTGGATTCGGGGATGTAAAACTATCCTTTATGCTCGGTATTTACTTAGGAAATGGCGGATTTGATATTAGTAAGCTTTTCTTGGCAAATTTCATAAGTTGGCTTGCAGCCCTAGCTGCCATTGTTCTACTTCGATCTTTAGATCGGCAGATGAAACAAGGTCGAATAGCTTTTGCGCCCTTCCTATTTATTGGAACGGGTATAGAGGTAGTTTTTCGATCTTGAAGCGAGAACGGGGGTAAATCTGCGATACTTCGGGCATGCGTTGGTTGACAGCAGGAGAATCACATGGGCCAGCTTTAGTGGCTATTTTGGAAGGGATGCCAGCTTCAGTTGAAGTTACCACCGCAACAATCGATGAGGATCTTCGCCGTCGTAGATTAGGTTTTGGACGAGGCGCTCGACAGAATTTTGAAGCTGACAAAGTAACAATTATTGGTGGCATAAGACATGGGCTTACTCAAGGTGGTCCGGTGGCGATTGAAATCGCAAACTCGGAATGGCCAAAATGGGAGAAGGTAATGTCCGCCGATCCGGTCCCGGAAAATGAAATCTCAAACTTAGGAAGAAATGCGCCACTAACCAGACCTAGACCTGGACATGCGGATCTTGTAGGAATGCAGAAATATGATTTTTCAGATGCTCGCCCAGTTCTTGAGCGTGCATCCGCGCGAGAAACTGCTGCCAGAGTTGCGCTCGGTGCGGTTGCTCGAGCTTACTTATTACAGGTTGCTGGTATCGAAATTCTCAGCCACGTTGTGTCGATTGGAAAAGTGTCACTACCGGATAGTTATGAAATCCCAAATGGAAATCAGAGAAACTCAATTGATGCGAATGAAGTTAGATGTGTTGATGAAAAAACATCACAACTTATGATTGATGAGATTAATGATGCTCATTCAAATGGCGATACATTAGGCGGAGTTGTCGAGGTTGTGGTTCACAATCTGCCACCCGGTCTTGGCTCTCATGTTCATTGGGATCGTCGTATAGATGCGCGCTTGGCCGGTGCATTGATGGGAATTCAAGCAATCAAAGGTGTTGAAATTGGCGATGGTTTTGTCACAGCTAGTCGCCGCGGTAGTCAAGCTCATGATGAAATTGAAAGAAACTCAGATGGAAAAATCGTGCGACGTTCCGGAAGAGCTGGCGGAACTGAAGGCGGCATGACAACTGGAGAAGTTTTACGTGTGAGAGCGGCTATGAAGCCGATATCTACCGTTCCAAAGGCGCTGGACACTATCGATACTTCAAATGGAGAGCCAGCAAAGGCTATTAACCAAAGATCTGATGTGTGCGCCGTACCCGCGGCAGGAATTGTCGCAGAAGCAATGGTGGCGCTGGTTTTAGCCGAGGCTTTCGCTGAGAAATTTGGCGGAGATAGCATTGGTGAAGCTAAACGAAATCTTCAAAGCTATCTACAAAATATGTCTATAAAGTAAAGATGACAACGATAGTTTTGATTGGACCACCGGGAGCTGGTAAATCAACGGTGGGCAAAGCCCTATCCAAACGATTAGACCTTAATTTTATTGATACAGATCAACTGGTTGAAGAAAGATCCGGGAAGTCAATCACGGAGATTTTCTTGGATTCAGGTGAAGCTGAATTTAGATCCTTAGAACGTGAAGTCGTTCTTGAATCGTTGAACAAAGCTAATTCGGTAGTTTCACTGGGTGGTGGATCGGTTTTGGATGCCGAAGTTCAATCTCAACTTAGCGGAATGGGCAATGTTGTTTTTCTAGATGTTTCGATTTCAAATGCAGCCCCCCGAGTTGGTTTCAACCGAGAGAGACCGTTGCTTTTAGGAAACCCAAGACAGCAATGGTTGGCCCTGATGGAGAAACGTCGCCCCATATACGAGTCTTTGGCGAAAATTGTTGTTAACACTGATAACAAGAAGGCAAATGAGATAGCAGATTCGCTAGTCGGGGAGTTTGATAAATAATGTCTATCAAAGTCAAAGCGGAGCGAGAATACGAAGTTAAGTTTGTTTCAAACTTCCAAGCTGAATTGGAGTCGGCAATTGAAGACCGTGAAGCGGTCTTAATAACTCCAGAAAGTTTGAAACAATATCTCGGTAATTTTCCTCAGGATTGGCACCTCATCACCGTGCCTGAGGGAGAAGCTCAAAAATCAGCGGATGTTTATGTTCAGTTGCTAAATGAGCTATCGGATCTATCTCTTGGTAGAGGAGCTGTGATTGTCGGCATCGGGGGCGGTGCGACGACTGATCTCGCTGGATTTCTTGCCGCGACCTACCTTCGAGGGGTCGAATGGATTGCGGTCCCCACTTCACTAGCTGGGATGGTAGATGCATCCATTGGCGGTAAAACCGGCATTAATCTCGACGCAGGTAAGAATTTAGCAGGGGCTTTTTACTCTCCTAGTCTCGTACTTATTGATCAAACTTTCCTGAGCTCACTAGGGGAAAAAGATTTGCGTGCGGGTTTAGCGGAGGTAGTTAAGTGCGGGTTTATTTCAGATTCAATAATTCTTGATCTAATCGAGCGAGGCTGGCGAGAAAACCTTTCAGAATTGATTAGGCGCTCGGCACAGGTTAAAGCGGATGTGGTTTCAAATGATTTCAAGGAATCCTTCACTCGCGAGATTTTGAATTATGGTCATACTTTGGGTCATGCCATTGAGAAACATTCGAAATACACACTACGTCACGGTGAGTGTGTATCAATAGGAATGGTTTTCGCTGCCGAGATTTCGGCGTCTTATTCTGGATTGCCCAGCAAAGTTGTCGAAAGACATTATGAAATTCTGAATTCACTGCAGCTTCCGACCAAATATGACAAGACCGCATGGTCCGATTTATATGAGTTGATGCAAAGCGATAAGAAGAAAAAAGGTAATTCGCTTCGTTTTGTAACCTTGACTGACTTGGCCAACCCGACCAGATTGGAAAATGTAGCTCAGGAAGCGTTGCAAAATATCTATTTAGAGAAAATTGGAGAGTAAATTAACCCTATGAAAATTTTGGTTTTGAATGGCCCAAATTTAAATCGACTTGATTTAAGAGAAAAGAGCTATTACGGCGATGTTACATATAGCGACATAAGCAATGCAATCACCAGCCATGCTTCGAAATTGGGTCTTGAGGTAGATATTCGGCAAAGCAATGATGAAGCAGAACTCATTTCCTGGTTGCACGAAGCTGCAGATCAAAAGTTGCCGGTTATATTCAATCCCGCCGCATTCACTCACTACTCTTATGCGATCAGAGACGCGGTTGTCATGTTGAAAGCTCCCAGTATTGAGGTGCATTTATCCAACCCGCTATCGAGAGAAGAGTTTCGGCACACCTCAGTAATATCGGGAGTAGTCAACGGGACTATTGCTGGTTTTGGAGTTAATTCCTACTTGCTAGCCCTTCAGGCAATGTCCGACCTTGTGACGGATTAGTAAGAAAACACTCTCTACCGGTAATCTTCGCGCTCATGGCTACTACAAATGATCTCAAAAATGGCATGACCCTCGATATCGAAGGTCAACTTTGGAATGTTGTTGATTTTCAACATGTAAAACCAGGCAAAGGTCCAGCTTTCGTAAGAACTAAATTAAAGAATGTTCTCTCTGGAAAAGTTGTTGAAAAGACCTTTAATGCTGGGGTCAAGGTTGACGTAGCTATTTTGGAAAAAAGAGACATGCAGTTCCTGTATAAAGATGCGACCGGTTTTGTATTTATGGACTCATCTACCTATGATCAAATCTCAATTTCTCCTGAAACGGTCGGCGAAGCGGCGAACTATATGCTCGAGAACACCGATGCAATTGTTGCGATTCACGAAGGCAATCCTCTTTACGTTGAGCTTCCAGCAAATGTTCCTCTGAAGATCACTTACACCGAACCAGGCTTGCAAGGAGACAGATCGTCCGCGGGTTCAAAGCCGGCCACTTTGGAGACTGGTATTAATATTCAAGTCCCACTATTTATTAAGCAGGATGAAGTTGTTCTAGTAGATACTCGAACTGGCGAATACCTAGGGCGCGCAAACTAAGTGAGCGCTCGCTCGAAGGCCCGAAAAGCGGCGCTTGATCTCCTTTACGAAGGCGATATTCGCAAGACTTCGGCAATTAGCATTTTGAATCAAAGAAGCGGTGATCTTGAGTACGTCATTCGTGAATTCACCAAAGAGTTAGTTCAAGGAGTCGATGAAAATCGTCGAAAGATTGATGAGCTAATCACGACCTACTCTCAAGGCTGGGATATGGATCGCATGCCAGTAATTGATAGAAATATTTTGCGTCTAGCTATCTATGAAATTCTATGGTCAAAGGATGTTCCATCAGCGGTGGCAATTGATGAGGCTATTGAATTGGCTCAAACCTTGTCCACTGATGACTCAAGTAAGTACATCAACGGCGTACTTAGCAAGATCATTGAAATTAAGGCAGATCTAGTTTTTTAGTATCAGCCCTCTAAGAACTAAAGCTTGCTTCAGATCTGGCTCCGATTTCTGAGTCAATAGAGCGAGCAGTTCGATGTCTGAACGTCGGATTGATAAGAGTTCGCCATTCCAGTCATCACGTTTAATCGCAAGATTTTGCAAGAAGCTATGAACATTATTCACGATTGAGTCGGGATGAGAGTTAAAAGCTCGGATTCGCCGCAAATCAAACCGCCAAACTTCGTTAGATCTAGGAGTTGCTGAAATCGACGTGTTGATTTCAGGAGTAATCGCAAATAACTGGGGTAGAGGAACTCCATAGAAATCACAGAGCTCTTCTGCTTTTTTGATGCTCAGAGAGCGGGTTCCGCGTTCGTAGGAGCCCACGACTACCGCCTTCCATCTGCCTCTTGATTTGATTTCGACCTGTTTCAAAGTCAGACCCTGCTGGACTCTTATCTGCCGCAAGCGGGCAGAGATTTTTGGCGGTGTAGACATGTGGGCAGGCTAATCTGCAGGAAAAGTCTCATGATTTGATATCCACAAGAGCTCATCCATGATCGACCTAAAACCAATGCTAGGGTTAGGCAACCTTTAACGATCCGTCCTGTGAGGCGGCGAAGGAGTTTAGATGAGCGTTGTCTTAAATAGCGCGGAAATAGCGCGAGCGTTAAAACGCATTTCTCATGAAATCTTAGAGCGCAACCATGGCTCAACCGATTTGATCCTACTTGGCATACCAACAAGAGGCGTGGCGATTTCGGAGCAAATAGCTAGTGATATCAGCGGTATTGAGAATTCCGAAATTGAATGCGGCACCCTAGACATAACTATGTATCGTGATGATTTGCGATTAAAACCACCGCGAAATCTATTTCCAACTCGGATACCAGCCTCTGGCATAGATGGAAAGAATGTCGTTTTAGTAGATGATGTTCTTTATTCCGGTCGAACGATCCGAGCGGCGTTGGATGCATTAAATGAAATCGGTCGCCCACGGACTGTTCAGTTGGCTGTTCTAATCGATCGCGGGCATCGTGAATTACCTATCCGCGCTGATTACGTTGGAAAGAACATTCCGACATCGAAAAATGAGACAGTAAAGGTTCATATTTCGTCGGTAGATGGGGTCGATGAAGTGACAATTGAGAGCGATTTGAAATGAAGAATCTTCTTTCAATCGATGATTTAACCAAAGCTGAAGCCATCGAGATACTTGATACCGCAGTAACGTTATCGAATCTATCAGAAACGGGCGTTAAGAAGTTTCCTACACTTCGTGGTCGAACCGTAGTGAATCTCTTCTTTGAAGATTCGACGAGAACCCGAATTTCTTTTGAAGCTGCAGCTAAACGTTTATCAGCGGATGTCATTAATTTTTCTGCCAAGGGATCAAGCCTAAGTAAAGGTGAGAGTTTGAAGGACACTGCCATGACCTTGCAGGCCATGGGAGCTGATGCGGTGATCATCAGACACAACGCCTCTGGAGCGGCGCACCGTTTGGCTGGTCAAAAGTGGATCGATGGTGCAGTTATCAATGCCGGCGATGGAACCCGAGAGCACCCAACACAAGCTTTACTTGATGCTTTCACAATTCGAAGAAATTTGAAGAATGATCAGGGTGATTTAAAGGGATTGAAAGTTGGAATTGTTGGGGACATTCTTCACTCTCGAGTTGCAAGATCTAATGTTCTATTGCTAAGCAAACTCGGCGCTGAGGTTGTATTGATTGCGCCTCCTACTTTACTTCCAGTTGGAGTTGATAGCTGGGGGGCATCTGTTAGCTACTCCTTCGATGAAGTAATTGGAGATTGTGACGCGGTAATGATGCTGAGAGTTCAAAAGGAACGGATGGAGGATCTTTTTTTCCCAACCGAGCGTGAATACTCCCGAGCTTTCGGTTTAACTAAGGATCGAATTGCCATGATGAAGGAATCAGCAATCGTTATGCATCCTGGCCCTATGAATCGCGGACTAGAGATTAGCGCGGATAGTGCGGACTCTAATAAATCTGTAATCGTAGAACAGGTTGCAAATGGTGTTAGCGTGAGGATGGCGGTTCTTTATCTTCTTATTGGTGGGGCAACTACGCGTGACTTGGAAACACATCTGGGGGAGAACAAATGAATACCTGGCATATAGAAAACCTCTTTGATGTACATGGCAAAGAAACTGAGCTTAAAGTTGAAGCTGGTTTATTTGTTGACCATTTTTCGCAAGACGCTCAACCTCAAAGGATTGATGCTCGAGGTTTAACAGTTATTCCTGGCTTGGTAGATCTTCACACCCATTTACGGGAGCCGGGGCGAGAGGATGCGGAGACCGTATTAACCGGTGCGCAAGCCGCAGTGGCCGGTGGTTACACCGCAATATCGGCGATGCCCAACACGCTACCTGTTGCTGATACTGCGGGGGTTGTGGAGCAGGTCTATCGCTTGGGCAAGCTGCACCAGCTTTGCGATGTTTATCCAATTGGCGCGGTAACTGTCGGACAAAAAGGTGATCAATTAGCAGAGTTAACCGCGATGAATCAATCAGAGGCTAAAGTCAGAATTTTTAGCGATGATGGTCATTGTGTAGCCGATTCATTAGTCATGCGTCGTGCCTTGGAGTACGTAAAGTTGTTTGATGGTGTTATCGCGCAGCATGCACAAGATCCGCGTTTGACTGAAAATGCACAGATGAATGAAGGTGAAGTTTCCAGCAAATTAGGTTTGAAAGGCTGGCCAGCGGTAGCTGAGGAAGCCATTATCGCCCGAGATATTTTGTTGACTGAGCATGTTGGAAGTCGTCTACATGTTTGCCACCTAACTACTGCTGGTGGAGTAGAGCTAATAAGAGATGCTAAGAAAAAAGGGTTAAATGTAACTGCGGAAGTTACACCGCATCATTTACTGCTAACTGACGAATTAGCTTCCAGTTTTGATCCAGTTTATAAAGTTAATCCACCGCTAAGAACGAATAAGGATGTAGCAGCTTTGCGAGCAGGATTGGCGGATGGAACGATTGATATTGTGGCCACCGATCACGCACCTCATCCGCAAGAATCTAAAGATTGTGAATGGTCAGCTGCGGCGTTCGGCATGCTAGGACTTGAGACCGCATTTTCTATCTGTTACATGACAATGGTAAAAAGCAAATTGATGAGCTTGCCTGACTTGATTGAGCGTATGGCATCACGTCCTGCTCAAATTGCTAGGTATGAGAATCAAGGTGAGATTAAATCCGGAAACAGAGCGAATTTCGCGCTTGTGAACTTGAGCTCATCCTGGACAGTTGCGCCGGAACAACTCAAATCAAAGAGCAAAAACACACCTTTTGCCGGCATGGAGTTGCCCGCCGTTATTGAAAAGACCTTCCATAATGGCGCACTGGTCTTTGATAGGAGGGGATAGTGGCTAACGCTTTTCTTGTCCTTGATGATGGCCGAATTTTCGAGGGTGAGTCCTGGGCATGCGAAGGAGAAACCTTTGGTGAAGCTGTTTTTTCTACCGGCATGACCGGGTATCAAGAAACGCTTACTGATCCTTCATATTACAAACAGATTGTAGTTATGACCGCACCACATATCGGAAACACTGGAATGAATACCTCCGACGAGGAATCCCGGAAAATCTGGGTTAGCGGATTTGTAGTTAGAAATCCATCTCCGGTGGTTTCAAATTGGCGGGCCGAACGATCCTTAGAAGATGACTTGGTTAAAAATGGAGTGGTTGGAATTCGTGGCGTAGACACCAGAGCACTCACCTTGCATTTAAGGGATAGAGGCGCAATGCGAATGGGGATATTTTCCAATTCCTCTTTAAGCCAGGACCAAATGCTAGAACGGGTTCGAAAAAGCTCAGAGATGAGCGGTGCTTATTTAGTTGATGATGTGACTACTGACCATCCTTATATTTTGCCGGCGAGCCAAGAATTGAAATTTAAAGTTGCTGCGCTTGATCTTGGCATTAAAGCGGCTACCCCACGTAATATGGCGGCGCGCGGAATTGAAGTACACACGGTTCCATCGAGTACTTCATATAGCGATTTAAAGTCGATGGGGTATGACGGGTTATTTCTATCAAACGGACCAGGTGATCCATCCACCATGGACAACGTCGTTGCTTTGGTGAAATCGGCCCTGAGCGATGAGTTACCGATCTTTGGAATTTGCTTTGGTCATCAGATTCTGGGAAGAGCGCTTGGACTTGAAACTTATAAATTACGTTTTGGTCATCGCGGTATTAATCAACCAGTGATGAATAAGTTTAAAAATAGAGTGGAGATCACCGCACAAAATCATGGATTTGCGGTGCAAGCACCAACTGAAGGTGAATTTTCAACACCTTACGGTCCGGGGGTAGTTACACATATCTGCCTTAATGATGGAGTTGTGGAAGGGTTGAAACTGATTGACAAGCCAGCCTTTTCGGTTCAATACCATCCGGAAGCCGCCGCTGGACCGCATGATGCAAATTACCTCTTTGATGATTTTGTAGAAATGTTGGAGAAGCATGCCAAGAGATAAGTCAATAGATAGCGTCTTAGTTATCGGAAGTGGTCCAATTGTCATTGGCCAGGCCTGCGAATTTGATTATTCAGGAACACAAGCTTGTCGCGTTTTAAAGGCAGAGGGAATAAGGGTAATTCTGGTTAACTCAAATCCTGCCACGATCATGACAGATCCAGAGTTCGCCAATGCAACATACATCGAACCAATTACTACCGAATTTTTAGAAGAGGTTATTGCCAAGGAAAAACCATCTGCAATTCTGGCAACGCTGGGCGGGCAAACCGCGCTGAACGCTGCGATTGCATTGCATGAAAAAGGAATTTTAGAAAAGTACAACACACGTTTAATCGGTGCGGATGTTGCTGCGATTCGACGAGGTGAGAATCGTGAAGAATTTAGGGCTATTGTTGAAAAGGTCGGCGGTGAGTCTGCGCGCTCGATTATCTGTCACACCATGCAAGAGTGTTTAACAGCGGCAGAGGAATTGAATTATCCAGTAGTTGTAAGACCCTCATTTACTATGGGTGGTTTGGGTAGTGGAATCGCGCACAGTAAGTCGGAGTTGGAGTTGATAGCGGGGGCTGGACTTAGATATAGCCCCGTCAATGAAGTACTACTTGAGGAATCCATTATCGGATGGAAAGAGTACGAGCTTGAGGTTATGCGTGATAATCACGATAACGTAGTAATCGTTTGCAGTATTGAGAATTTTGATCCGATGGGTGTTCACACAGGTGATTCAATAACGGTTGCTCCAGCGTTAACTTTAACCGATGTCGAATTTCAAAGATTGCGTGATCTCAGCATCGACATCATTCGAGAAGTTGGCGTTGCGACCGGTGGCTGCAACATCCAGTTCGCGGTAAATCCCAAAAATGGGCGAGTGGTTGTTATTGAAATGAATCCACGCGTTTCCCGCAGCAGCGCCCTGGCATCTAAAGCAACCGGTTTTCCGATTGCCAAGATTGCGACAAAACTTGCTATTGGTTATTCATTAGATGAGATTCCAAATGACATAACAAAAAAGACCCCCGCCTCATTTGAACCAACACTCGATTACATTGTGGTCAAGATTCCTAGATTTGCCTTTGAAAAATTCCCGGAGGCGGACAATCGACTCACAACCACAATGAAGAGCGTTGGTGAAGCGATGGCCTTTGGTAGATCTTTCCCCGAGGCGCTTCAAAAAGCTATGCGTTCCTTAGAAAAAAAGGATTCGAGTTTTACTTGGAACATCAAGGAAGAAAAGGGATTCCTTCTCGAGCAGATCAAGACGCCTACAGAACATCGCCTCGTGCAGGTGCAGAAAGCTTTGGCTCTTGGCGCATCTGTCGCAGAGGTTCATGAAATATGCGGAATAGATCCATGGTTCCTACAACAAATTGTGGAAATTAATGTCACCGCAGAAGAGATTCGAGCCGCTTCAAATTTGGATTCAAAGCTTTTAAGGCACGCCAAGCAAATGGGTTTCTCAGATCTACAGATAGCAGAGTTGCGCAATACGAATCGCGAAGAGATTGCTACGCAACGAGACAATCTTGGGATTCATCCGGTTTATAAAACTGTCGACACCTGCGCAGGAGAGTTTGAAGCATTCACTCCGTATCACTATTCGACTTACGATTTAGAAACCGAAGTTAAGCCTCGTACCAAGCCAGCAATCTTGATTCTAGGCAGTGGGCCAAATCGAATTGGGCAAGGTATCGAGTTTGATTATTCATGTGTGCATGCGTGCTTTGCTTTGAGTGCGGCTGGTTACGAGACCATCATGGTGAACTGCAATCCCGAGACTGTCTCAACTGATTACGACACATCAGATCGTCTGTATTTTGAACCATTAACGCTAGAGGATGTATTGGAAATCCACCGAGCTGAATCCCTAGCTGGGCCGATAGCCGGTGTAATAGTCCAACTTGGTGGACAAACACCCCTGGGGTTAGCAGCGGGTTTGAAAAAAGCTGGAATTAATATTCTTGGAACAAGCCCAGAAGCTATTTCGTTGGCTGAGGATCGCGGGGAGTTTGGTTTGGTTCTTGCCAAAACTAAATTGCAAGCACCCGAGTTTGGTACCGCATTTTCTTTTGAAGAGGCTTTAAAAGTAGCAACGCGAATCGGATACCCCGTACTGGTTAGGCCCTCGTTTGTTCTGGGGGGCCGTGGTATGCAGATTGTTTACGATGACACAGAGTTAGCCGAATTCATTGAGATTGCAACCCAGATCAATCCCGAACATCCGGTCTTGATAGATAAGTTTTTAGATGATGCGATGGAGCTAGATGTTGATGCGTTGTTTGATGGGCGGGAGATTTATATAGCCGGCATAATGGAACACGTTGAAGAGGCTGGCGTCCACTCTGGAGACTCAGCATGTGTTATCCCACCGCAAAGCATTACCGCCTCTTTGCAGTCTGAAATTGTTGCGGCGTCGAAAGCTTTAGCTCAGGAAATTGGCGTGAAAGGCTTGATAAATATCCAGTTCGCAATTTCTCAATCAAAGCTATATGTGATTGAAGCTAACCCGAGGGCATCGCGTACTGTTCCATTTGTTAGCAAAGCCACCGGTGTACAAGTTGCGAAAGCTGCCGCACTTATTGCTTGTGGGAAATCTATTTCGGATCTACGTTCGGCAGGGTTACTTCCTATCGGCGAGATGGGCATTGGCAGGGGAATCGCTGTTAAAGAGGCGGTGCTTCCATGGAATAGATTCCGACGCATAGATGGTCAGGGAGTGGATTCGGTGCTGGGCCCAGAGATGAAATCAACTGGTGAGGTTATGGGTATAGCAGCAAACTTTGGTGCTGCTTTTGCAAAAAGCCAAATAGCCGCCTTTGGACCATTGCCGCGAACTGGAGCAATCTTTATTTCACTCTCTGATAAGGATAAAGAGGCTGCTCTGCTATCGGTAAAGGAGTTGTCACAACTGGGTTTCGAACTTTATTCAACAAGTGGCACTCATGCTTTCTTGTCAAAACACGGGATCAATACCTTGGAAGTCGCTAAACATTCTGAGAAAGAGGTTTCTGTTGAAAAAGTTTCAGCGGTCGACCTGATAAACGAGGGCAGAATTTCCCTAGTTATAAATACCCCTTTTGGTAGAGGTGCTCAAAAAGATGGAAGGCAGATTCGCACCGCAGCGGTTCAGCGCGGGGTCTCGTGCATCACCACGGTAGCTGGAATGAAGGCTGCTGTTGAGGGAATCCGAGAATTGCAAACCGGACAATTGAGTGCGAGATCGATCCAAAGTTGGCATTCATCATGAGCAAAATAAACCGTAAAGCAATCCAGGCCGATGTTGAGGTTCTCTCAAATAAGAAGGTAGGCGCCTACCACCATATGGTTTTTGCGGTAGGAGACATGGCCTTGCATGCTCGTCCCGGTAATTTTGTTGCAATCTCTGTTGGTGGAACTAATTCATCAATGATTTTGCGCCGTGCATTCGCAATTTATCGCTCTAGCGATCGAGGTCAATATGGAGGCACCATTGAATTAGTGGTTGCACCTCACGGTCAAGGAAGTAAGTGGTTAACAGGATTACAAATTCATGACCAGGTCAACATGGTTGCGCCACTAGGCACTAGTTTCGGCATTCCAACCGAACCGGTAAATGCTTTGTTAATCGGTGGTGGATATGGTTCCGCTCCGCTTTTTGGTTTAGCCGAGGTTTTAAAGGAACGTGGTTGCAGAGTAGATATGATTTTAGGCGCCTCAACCGCCGGAAAGATTTATGCGCCTCTTGAGGGTAAGCGATCTGTAAACTCTTTAACAGTTACCACTGAAGATGGCGCAACTGGAGTAAAGGGTCGCGTGACCGATGTAATGAGCGAACTCATTAACAAACATAACGCAGAGATTGTTTATTCATGCGGTCCGATGGCCATGCTTTCAGCGGTAAATGAAATCGCGCAAACTCACAACTTGGTGCATCAATGCGCTGTTGAAGAATCTATGGCCTGTGGAATAGGCGTATGCATGACCTGCGTTTTGCCGGTCAAAGATAATGATGGCGTTGTGAAAATGCTTAGGTCCTGCATTGATGGACCGGTAATGGATGGCGAGAGAGTCATTTGGAACTCATCACGAAAGATTCCAGAAGGAACATGGGGATCATGATGTCGCAAGATTTTGATTTCGACATGAGTAGCAAGTTCGGTCAAAAAACCTTTCTCGCACCAGTTTTTACGGCAAGCGGTTGTGCTGGTTCAGGTAAAGAACTCGCTCAGTTTTTTCCATTCACAGAACTTGGAGCGGTAGTTACCAAGTCAATCGCCTTAAAGCCAAGATCTGGGCGTGCTACACCTCGAATGGCTGAAACACCAAGCGGAATGTTGAACTCCATCGGGCTTCAAGGTCC
>VFQS010000348.1_pt1 | contig 55702 bp, 55 predicted proteins | sample 3512361 | NCBI WGS metagenome assembly VFQS01 (sample SAMN10412375, study PRJNA504923) | tailings metagenome | isolation source: Relicate 1 Philex TSF3 active mining | place: Philippines | reverse complement strand
AGCCGATTACCTATTGGGTGCCATCGATTGCACCGACTGAATTGGTGCAATTGCCTGCAACTGGTTGGGGCAGTTGGGGTCGGGCGTTGGTGCTTGGGACTTTGCGCGAAGAGGTCTTGGTCTTTATTAAGGTCAATGAGAAGTTTGAAGTGGTGGAAAGTGTGTGCGTGGATATGGGTGAGCGTATTCGCGATCTTGAGCTGTTGAGTAACGGTGCACTCCTTGCAACTACCGATGCAGGTAATTTGATTACTGTCAGTAACCGAGGATAAAAAAGTTTCTATAAATCTCCCATTTTGATTGCGCCGGGAAAATTACTGGTGATAGAAAGAGCCCCTCGGGAAGTAATTCCCGAGGGGCTCTTTGCTTTGAGACTGAGCTAGCTTTCGCTAGTCGAGTCGCCGTTCCTGCGGCGACTCGTCCTCATTTATGGGCTATTTTCTTTGACAGCGGGGGCAGAAGTGTGAAGAACGTGCACCGAAGGTGATGCGCTTAATTACAGTTCCGCATCTAGGGCACGTTTCTCCTTCTTGACCGTATGCGGCAAGTGATTGTTCGAAGAATCCGCTTTCGCCGTTAACGTTGATATAAAGATCATCAAAGGATGTCCCGCCTTGCTTGATGGCTTCACTCATTACCTCTGTTGCGTAATCGATGATGCTGGCAATTTTTTTAGGCGAAAGCTCTGAAGTTAGGGCTTCGGGGTGCACCTTTGCTCGCCATAGGGTTTCATCGGCGTAGATATTGCCAACGCCAGACATGATCTCTTGATTGAGAAGCGCTGTCTTTATTTTCATATTGCGGCGCAAGTAGTTCTTGATCGTGGCTGGTTTATCAAAAAGTGGATCAAATGGGTCTGGGGCGATGTGCTGTGCGGATGTGGGAACGTTTTTTGTTAACTCTTCAATAGATAGCCAACCAAAGGTGCGCTGGTCGTTGAAAACAAGTTCTAAATTGCGGAGTGATTTCTTTAATTGAAACTGGGCGCGGATATGTGTTGCCTTGGGGCGATCTTTCTGGTGGATAAGAAATTGTCCGCTCATGCCAAGGTGAGCAACTAATACGTAGGGGCGATTGAGTGTGATCCACATAAACTTTCCACGGCGATTGGTACCGGTGATCTTTGCGCCGCTCAATGTGTGAAGAGGTGCAATGGACTCAGGTTTTAGCGCTCGTGGATGTAAATCGTGGGCTGCTGAGATGCGAAAGCCTGTGATGAGGTGATGGAGGCCTCTTCTTACGGTTTCTACCTCTGGAAGCTCAGGCATGAGTCTGAGAGTACTCGGAGATTTCTCATGTTTCACTGCCCATATCTTCGACAAGATGTAGCCTTAGGAAATACGAATTATGAAAGAGTAAAAAATGACAGAACTCTCACGTCGCGCACTTATATCGGGCATCTGCGGAATAGCTGCCCTATCGATGGTGCCAATCTCTGTTGAAGCATCTACCTTGGTAAAGAAACTTCCTAAGGGACGTCTTTCCTTCAAGGTAAGTGATGCAGCGAAGATTGTTGATGTGGGAAATTCTGTTGCTATTGGGCAGGTGAAGGGCCAGCCAGTTGGAATTTTCCGATCTGGCCCTTCAGCCTTCTCAGCCTTTTCACTTGCTTGCCCTCATCAAGGGGTAACTGTTGAGCGCAACGATGCAGGATGGTTCTGCTCAGCTCACGAATCCAAGTTTGCAATTAATGGCGCTTTGGAATTTGGACCTGCAACTACTGGCCTACGTCGAGTGCCAGTTAAGGTCAGCCGCGGCGTTGTAACTCTTGGCTAATACCTAATTACTTTCCAGCCTTACATTTTTCTGAACAGTACTTTACGTTCTCCCAATCGCGCGCCCATTTCTTGCGCCATTCAAAGGGTCGGCCACAACGTTCGCAGGTCTTCGGTGGGAATCCGTTCTTAATTTTCGCCTGCATAGGTTGAAGGTTACTGGTTTGGTAATGCAGTTCATAGCAATCTGGTGATGTAGGCGCGATAGTCGCGAGTAACCTGTAGATATGAGCCACTTATTTGATTCGTTGCAGATCCGAGATGTTGAATTTTCTAACCGCGCTTGGGTTTCACCGATGTGCCAATACGAAGCAGTCAATGGAGTTGTCGGGCAGTGGCATCAAGTGCACTTAGGTGCATTTGCAACAGGTGGACCAGGGTTAATCATGGTTGAAGCAACCGGAGTAGTGCCTGAAGGTCGTATCTCTATTGGCTGTCCATCAATTGAAGATGACGCACATGCTGCAGCATTTACACCGATGATCGAATTTGCTCATCGCTTTGGCGTGAAGATGGGAATTCAATTAGCGCATGCTGGTCGTAAAGCATCAACGATGAGACCTTGGGATGACCATTTAATGGCCAGCGCTGCAGAGGGCGGATGGGAAGCGGTCTCTTCATCAGCTGTTGCCTTTGAAGGTTATCCAGTCCCACGAGAATTAACGATGGCAGAGATTGCAGAGTTGGTTCAATCCTTTGCATCTGCGGCCGAACGCTCAGTAAAGGCTGGCTTTGATGTCATTGAAATCCATGCAGCTCATGGATATTTGCTCCACCAGTTCTATTCACCGCTGATGAACCATCGCACCGATCAATATGGCGGAAGTTTTGAAAACCGCATTCGCTTCTTACTTGAAGTGGTGCGCGCTGTGCGCAAAGTGATTCCTGAAGGTACTCCCCTCTTTGTCCGTATCTCATCCAGCGACTGGGCCGATGGCGGTTGGAATCTGATTGATTCAGTAGAACTGGCTAAAGAGTTGAAGGTGCTTGGCGTAGATTTAATTGATGCATCCAGTGGTGGCGCAATCCATAACGCCAAAATTGATGTGAAGCCTGGCTTCCAAGTTCCCTTTGCAACAGCTCTTCGTACCGAGGCTGGAATTCTTACTTCTGCCGTTGGTTTGATTACCGAACCAGAGCAGGCAGATCACATCGTGGTTACAGGAGAGGCAGATGCAATCTTCTTAGGTAGAGAGATGTTACGTAATCCAAGGTGGGCTTTATATGCTGCAGAAAAATTGGGAGTTACAATCAAATGGCCAACAAGTTTGGAACGAGCTCGCACCTTAAAGAAGTAGTTATAGCCAGGGGCGAGAATCGTTTGGCTTATCCCAACTTGGGATCGGCGCTTGTAGCGGGTTTTCAATCCAACAGAAGAGCCCATTGGTATCTGCAGATTCATCACTGATTAATTTGATGATCAGGTCAGCAGCCTTAGTAGGCGCATCTCCCCCAGTTTCTTCTACCCAATCTACCCACGCTTTGTAATCTGCGCCATCAGCGCCAAGTGCATCCGCTTTTGCTTTGATATCTGCCCACATCTCAGTGCGCACATCGCCGGGGTGAATCACATTTGCAGTAACTCCTGAGCCGCTGATTTCTGCAGCTAAGTGGCGAGTGAATTGATTCAGTGCAACTTTTGCTGTGGCATAGGCGCTATTGAGTTTGCCTGGTTGATGTAAAGCGGCGGCAGAGCTGACATTGATGATGCGACCCCACTTGTTTTCAAGCATCGCAGGCAAGAACGCGCGAGATGTGTAATAGGCGGCGATGGTGTCGATCATGATGGTTTCCACCCATTCGTGTGGATCAGAATCTTTAATCAGCACGATGGGGCCAAAAACTCCAGCTGCGTTCACAAGAATGTGTACTGGTCCATGTTGGGATGCAACATCTGCTTGCAGTTTGGTGACTGCGTTGATGTCACTGATATCGCAAGCCATTGTGGTGATGTTGGGGTTGGTTTCAGCAGTTGGCCTGCGAGAAACCGCAATGACGTGATGGCCAGCGGCGGCAAGCGCCAAAGTTATTTCGCGGCCGATACCGCGGGATGCACCAGTGACCAGAGCTAATGACATGGTGTGATGATAGGTCTTTTACTTCTCTTTGAAACTAGCGCTGACGTTCAAGAAGACGCGTAAGTAACTTAATGGGCGCTGAATTTCGATGGGTTGCAACCCAGTGGTATCCAAATCGACCAAGCGGCCCTGCTGCTGTTATGAGAAGGGATGCAAACCCATTGCCCCGAGCGCGCAGTAGATAAGCAACAGCTGCAGCGCCTCGATAGGTGGCACTGGCTGTGTGAACGATGACCTCTTTCACGCATTCTTCACGGGTTAAACCAAAGCGCTCAAGGTTTGCGCTTTGAAAATGAACGGCTGCAATATCTAATTTAAATCGAAGCCAATTAACGCTTGCCTGACAGAGACGGCAATCTCCGTCGTAGATAACGGTTGCTTCGCTCGCGCTCACATTTTTTACTTTAGCGCAGATTACTTAGCGAGTGGGCCAAGTAGATAGCTAGCCAAAGTTGAAGTTGGGTTACCTTGGCCGCGATGTTTGCCATTAAATGATGATGTGCCGTCAACGCCGCACAATCCACGAATCACGGATGGTCCACCTGGATGGGAATTGATCCACTGTGTCAGGTTGTAAACGTTGCCGTTTATGACAGACCAGCAACTAGAAGCTGAGTTATTCTCTTTTACCTTCGCCATTGTGTAACCAGTCTGTGTAGTCATCTCTGGTTCAGGAGTTGGTGATGGCGTAGGTGTTGGCGCCACTGCTGCCGGAGTTGGAGTTGGTTGCATCATGGGTGGTGTAGATGCTGGACCACGCAGAACTTCACCAGGAATTTCCTGGTAGCCGACTTCCATAGTGATAGCAGCACGTGCGCGAGAAGTTGCAACGAATTGATAGATGCCAGCTTCTGCCGTTGCGTTATAGCGGCCAAGATACAGATACATAGTGCGGCTGTATTCTTCAAGGAACTTGGTACGTTCAGTGAATTTCATCGTAAATTTCTTGCCCGATGGAGAAGTAATGACAAGTTGCGGCAACAAAGTTGTCTTGAGGGCGTTCTCTGGTTTCTTATCAATAATTAGATATTGCACTTCCAAGACATCGCCCTCTTTGAGCGCAGCACGAAATGCCTGCTTCTGACCTGACTTAGTAAATGATGCGCGAATTGCAAAGGAGACAGTTCCGTCAACCAACAGTGGCCCTGCATTAGGTGTTGTGTCGGTAGGAAGCAAAAAGACTGGTTGATGTGCAGATGCTGGTGCTGCCAGCGTTGTGGCAAGGGCCAGTGCAATTGAGGCGATCAGTGTGCGGCGCATGGATTTAGGTTATTGCCTAGGTGCCACTCGTGCCTACCGAAACTTAGTCCGCCAGGGTAAAGGTGCGCCCCTCATCTGATGAGTTCCACACTTGACTGCCTACAACTGCGACCAATAACTCATCAGAGTGAGCCAAAATTCCAATCGGATTCTTAAATGAATGCTGTTTTTTCCAGGTGCGCCCCAGATCAGATGAAATCATGAGATTAGCGCCCGAACTTGCCACTAGCCTTTTCGAGTTCCATTCAATCTGTGTCAATTGAATCTTAAGTGGAATTTCAGATCTTGTTTTGAAACTATCTTTCGTCTCAAATAATTTGCCTTGACTTAGTGCAAGCGCATTTGCCTTTCCCACGGGACTAAGGGCGATATCGGAGAAGTTATTTTTTCCTCGGCTAGCCCAGCGTTTGCCTTGGTCCTTGGAGTACAACAATTCTCCGCTCTGAGAGTCGGCTCCGTAAAGTTCAGAGCCACTACTTTCTAATAGATGGAAATCTACTTTGCCTTGCAGTGCGACCATCCTCCAGTCTTTACCACTATTTGTTGAAAGCACTAATCCAACTGGTTCAGGAAATTTTGAACCTGGACCTGGATGTCCGCTGGCATAGATCCGTTTTCCGTCGATACTTAGCCCCATTACATCAAACACTTCAGGGCTCATTCGTAAGACTTTATCCGCGCCTTGATATTGATAAAGACCTTCATGGGTGCCCAATAGTATTTTCTTTCCTAGAACTTTTACTTGATGGATATGTGAAAGTGAGCCAATAGTCTCTCCCGATGCGAATGTTGCCTGGGGCATAGAAAGTACAATTGCGATTAATACAGCTATCTTCTTCATTTTTACACTCTTCCTGCGTAGGGCATCATGCCTGGAACGCTATAGATATTTGAATAACGAAGACCGCTTTTAGTAGAGCGTGCTTCCCACATCATTCCTCCACCTGCATAAATGCTCATATGGTGGATTGTGCTGATGGTTCCTTTGTAGGAGTAAAAAATCAGATCACCTGGTTGCATCTCCGATAGCGGGATCTGCTTGGTATAGGTGTAGTACAAACCTGAGTTAAGACGATCCCAGATTGGCCAACCCAACCCTGCTGATTTGTATGCGGCATAGACAAGCCCAGAACAGTCAAAGGCGTTCGGACCCTCATCTCCCCAGACATAAGGCTTTCGAGCGAGTACTTGCTTCTTGGCAAACTCAACTGCTTGTAAACGTTGAGCTTCAGTAGTCCTTGAAGTGCTCTTACCGGTTGGGCCTCCCGCTCTCCAAATCTTCGATTGATTTTTGACTTTACTTGCCTCATTTGCGCGAGTTTCTTCGAGAATAGCTAATTGCCGCTTCTGCTCCAGGGTGATGCGAACCTTCTTCGCAGAGGCTAAATCTCGCTGCAACTTATCCTGAACGGCTTGAAGCTTATCCACCTCTTTTTGCTGTTCTGCCTTGGCATCATCGGCTTCTTTCTTAGCAGCTGCAACTTTCAAAGTCACAATTCTCTGAGCCTCCTTAGCTATCTCCGCTTCTTTCTTAGCAGCTTGAGCGATTTCTTCAGCCGCTTTAAATCTCTTTAGAGCCGTTTTATTCCCAGCACCTAAATTTTCAAGTGTGTTGAGACGATCAATCATTTCTTGTGGGCCACTTGCAGATAAAAGAGCTTCAATATCTGTCAATCCACCACCTGACGTATAAGCATTAATGGCTAGCTTTCCAATTTCACGGTGCGTAAAGGCAACTGCAGCAACAGCCTCTTGGTAATCATCAGCTGCTTTATTCGCTACAGCTGTCGCTTTTATCAATTCATTCTGTGCGCTTTGAAATCTCGCTTGAGCTTGATTTGCTAGCAAAGTCAACTTCTTTAAATCTCCTCGGGCTTTGAGCAATCGTTGCATTGCAGCATCGGCCACCTTCTTTTTGGCTAATTCTGCTTTCTTCGCCGCTTCGATTTGAGCAAGTGTTGGCTTATGGTTGACAGCAAGGGCACCTGACATACCAGTTTGAAGAGTCAAAATAATGGCTAGGAATAAACTTCCACGGCGAATCATTAGAGCCTCCTTGCGCCAACAAATGGTTTGGCGCCAAATCTCTTAGTAAAGGGAATGACTTCAACGCGCTTGCCTGGTCTTGGCGCCTGAACCATTTTCCCGCCACCCATATAGATAGAGACGTGGCTGATTGGATTGCCGAAGAAGAGAAGATCGCCAGGCTTTACAGCCCCAAAAGAAATCGACTTTCCATATTTAACCTGGATACGGGATGAGTGGGGCAATGAAACTCCCGCCTGCTGGAAAGCTCGCATAGTCAGGCCTGAACAATCCCATTTTGTTGGACCTGCTGCTGCCCACACGTAAATATCTCCCACTTGCTTAAGAGCATATTTCAACGCGATTGATCCGCGAGTGTTATCCCCCTTGTAGCTTGCTGCATACTTTTTTGATTCATCAAGAATTTTATTCTCACGTTCGGCTTCTAGTCGTGCCAGTCTTTCGCGATCTTCTTTCTTCAGTGACTTAAGAATTTTCTCAGCCTTACTTAATGCCATTCGTGCTTGCTCGACTTCACGATTGAGTTTGGCTCTCTCGGCCTTTAGCAACTCAGTTCGATCTGAGATTACAAATTGAGATGCTTCTACCTTGAGTTTAGTGGTGGCGAATTCTCTCTGCTTTTTTGCATAATTTCGGGAAATAACTTCCAAGGTGCCGGCATCTGACAAATATTTGGTTGGATCTGAAGAGAAGAGCAATCCAAAAGTTTCACCAAAGCCGCTTGATTTGTACTGAGCAATTGCCAACTGCGCCAGTGCACGATTGGCAACCTGCAACTCTTTCTGGAGTTTGGCCTCTTGCTGCTCAAGAGCCGCGGTCTCTCGTTCTAGGCCACGAATCCTAATTGTGGCATCGTTAGCTGCTTCAAATTTCTCGGCTGCAACCGTACGTAAACGGTCCACTTCCTGTTGAGCGGTTTCAAGAGTTGGAGCAGCCGAACTCATATAAGGAGTGAGACCAAAATATAAGATGAATATAAAAAGTAATTTCTTCAAAGTTTCCCTCTTCTCGTGTCAATTTAAATTGGACAGCGAGAAGGTCTAAATGCGGAAGATGCCTAGTTGCGGAAGAGAGAGAGCGAAAACTAAATTCGGTGGTTTTATAAAACTTCGTAAATCTTTAACTTGAACATGCAGTTGCACTAGCCAGCCAGTGACTCTCTTGCGAAGCCAGAACTTGCCACCAATAAGTAAAACTAGAAAAGTTACACCGATACAAATATCAGTTAGCAATGAAGAGTTAGGGGTCACCGAGTTAGTTGGCCCATCATGGTGAGCATGGGTGGAAACCTGTGCCGACGCCTGATGGCACTGGTGAGCAACGACCATTCCTGTCGAAATCAGCGAGATGAGCAGGACGATGGCACTTGCCGCCCTGGCTACCCCTTCTTTCGATGCAAACATGAGAAAAGTTTAGCGCTGTCGCACGTCTTAGTCCTATTTACTCGGCGGAGCCACGCGTGAATGCCACCTATTTCACACCTTCATCATGTCAGGGGCGCGACATATTCTTTGGGAAGTGAGAAGGGGAAATAGATGTTTAAGTGGTTTCGCAACGTGGCTATTGAGCGCGAACTGACCGACATTCTCGACCGCCACCAGCAGGTGCGCCAAGATGCATCTGATATCCGCGATTACTTACTGTGGGTGCTCGAGCAAGATCGTCAGGGCGCAGAAAAATTTAGCGATGAAGCGCTCAATCGGGCGGAAGAGTTGTATCAACAAGTAGGAGCTGGTGCGTTGTATTGGATGACGGATATCGCAGCCCAAATGGTGGTCTTATCTGAAGCAACGTTGCGTGGCTTTTCCACTAATGTCGGTATCGAACTTGGGGCCAGCGCAACTGCAGAAGATATTGTGAAGAAAGTTGTGCAGCTGCCTTAACTAAGCAATGCGAGCAAGCATTTTCTTCATCTGATCAATCTGTTTTGATTGATCTTTGATGACCTTTGTGCCAAATGCTTTAATCTCCGCGTTACGTGCATCTTCAATCATCTGAGTCATATGGATTGCGCCATCATGATGCTCAGTCATGCCCTTAAGCCACAAGATGTCAAACTCTTTTCCGGTTGCTGCGCTAAGCGCAGCTAACTCGTCATCGTTAAGCATTCCGCCCATGTCGTGCATTGCATGACCCATATCTTCGCTAGCTCCGGCATCTTTAAGCCAAGCCTTCATCTGCTTAATCTCTGCGGTTTGATCACGCGCAATAATCTTGGCAAGTTCAATCAGTTCGGCATCCTGAGAGGCTTTCATAGCAAGGTTTGAGATATCGATTGCTTGTTGGTGATGAGGAATCATCATCTGCAAAAACATAATGTCAGCGCCTGTGTAGTTGGCGTTCTTTGAACTACTTGTGCCGTGGCCCATATGACCGGACATCTGACCCATATCACCGTGATTGCTGCGATCTCCGCGATTGATTGAAAGACTGACAACGGCTGCGGCAAGCAGCACGATGACTCCAAGTAGTACGCCAGTTTTGCGGTCGATATTGATCTGCATCGGGTGCTCCTTAGGTTATTCAGGCTGAGTGATAAATGTGATGTTACCCGTATCCAATTCAGTGCGCAGTGCGACCAGTAAATCGCGCGTTGAGATTGAGCCTAAGCCGAGCGCTTTCTTGGTGGCTGCGTTAGAAAGTGATGTATCAACCGGGACAGCTCCTGGAAAAAGTTGGTCGGGGGTTGGATCTGCTTCGCGAAGTAGAGATGCATCAAGGTCAAAGACATCGCAGACAAGGCGGGCATATTGCATGCGGCTCACTGCATCATCTGGAACTAAGTGAAATGTGCCAGCTGCTTTGCGCGAAATTATGCGTTCGATCTGTGCGCCAGATTCAGCAGCATTGGTGGGCGCAGTTACTTTATTGACTCGCTCACCCCCAAAGACTGTGAATGTCTTGCCGGCTCTCAGGTCGGCAACAAGGGATGTAACAAAGTAACCGAAGCCAACATCTTGAGTGCGCGGGCCGGCAGGCTGTGTCTGATGAATTCCCATCACACCTTCAATGCGAGCGATAGCGCCGGTATCGGGTGCTAAGTCGCGGATAACTTGTTCACTTAACGCCTTGAGAACTCCGTAGAAGTTAACAGGGTTGCCGCAATCTGTTTCGGGGGTCATGTGGGTTGTGCCATCCATAACCCAACCGGATGAGACATAGACAATCTGTGTACCTGCACGATTAGCCGCATGAGTGACTCGTTGGGTCAGTGCAACGTATGAGTCATAGGCAAAGACGCGATCTTCTTGCAGACGGTTAAAGTCATTGGCAATTGCGCTATGAACGACTGCGTCACATCCGAGTAGCGCAGTTGCAATCGAATCGATGCTGGCAAGATCAACAACTGTTGTTGTCCAAGGAAGTCGGTTCTGCTGCGGGCTACGTACTAAGCCAACAACTTCGTGGCCGGCTAGCTGTAAGACCTTTGCAATATTTCCACCGACAAAGCCATTTGAACCAGTAATCGCAATCTTTGCCATATCCCAACCCTAGCGCGAGGATAATTCTTAGCAATGGGGCTCTATCCTTAAGCCATGGTTAACCACGGCAATATCTATGGACCAGCATTTACCTTTCTTGGTATTCCTGCCTGTGATTTAGATGATCCCAAGAGCTATCAAGGCGCCGATGTCATCATCGTGGGTGCGCCAATCGATAGCGGAACATCACATCGATCAGGTGCAAAATTTGGCCCACAAGCAATTCGTGGTGGCGACTATCTTCCACATGATGGTGAACGTCCCCATCTTGCGCTGCGTACCGATGGTTTGAAAGATCTTAAAGTCTTCGATGCTGGCGACTTGTTAATGCCAGGTGGAGATTTGGTGGCATCCCTTGCTGTATTGCGAGAGGCAACTGAAAAGATTTCACGGGCAGGTGCTATCGCAGTTGTCCTCGGTGGCGATCACTCAATTGCATCGGCAGATGTTGCCGGAATCGCTAATCACTTAGGCCATGGCAAAGTTTCGATGATTCACTTCGATGCACACGCTGATACCGGCGAAGACCAGTGGGGCGCACTTGTAGGCCATGGCACACCTATGCGCCGCTTAATTGATGAAGGTTATGTTCGCGGAGATAAGTTCTTACAGCTTGGTCTGCGCGGATACTGGCCAGATAACAAAACTTTGGCGTGGATGCGCGATCAAGGCATGCGTTCTTATGAGATGACTGAAATTCATCATCGCGGCCTCAAAGAAGTTCTTGATGAATCTTTTGCAACGTTAACTGATGGATGCGATGGTGTCTTCTTATCTGTCGATATCGATGTAGTCGATCCAGGTATGGCGCCAGGAACCGGAACTCCAGAACCTGGTGGAATGACATCGCGCGAACTTCTAGAAGCGGTGCGCCGTATCTGCCTCGAACTTCCTGTGGTTGGTATCGATGTTGTTGAAGTCGCTCCCCCATTTGATAACGCAGACATCACCGCAATTTTGGCTAACCGCGTTGTTCTTGAGGCGCTCAGCGCGATTGCAAAGCGTCGCAATGGTTCAACCTATGATCCAAAGCAGAATCTGCTCGATCGCTAGAGCGTATCGAGAATTACCTGCACATCATCAAGGGAAGTCCAAGGGTTTACAAAGGCAAAGCGCAGGATAGGCTCGCCTAGATTCTTTGATGGTGGAATAAAGCCAATCTGCTTTTCTAGCAGCGCATGAGACCACTCTTGATATTGCGCTGGTGTCCAGCCTTTTCTTGTAAATGCCACGATAGAAAGCTCGGGTTCGTAAACCAACTCCAAGTTAGGGTGAGCCGAAATTAACTTGGCTGACTCTTTGGCAAGGCGAATACCTTGCTCCACTGCCTCTGTATATGCATTGGTCCCGTGGGCTGCGAGTGAGAACCAGAAGGGAAGACCGCGCACGCGTCGAGTTAAGTGAATTGCATAATCCGAAGGTGACCAGGAATCGTCATGCAGGGTTTCAAGATAGGAAGCGTGCTGGGTGTGGGTTTCGCGCGCTAATTCGGGGTTGCGATAGATAAGGGCGCAGGCGTCATATGGAGCAAAGAGCCACTTGTGTGGATCGACAATAAATGAATCTGCGTGTTCGACTCCGTTAAAGAGATGGCGCACAGAAGGTGCGCATAATCCGGCAAGTCCATAGGCGCCATCAACGTGGAACCAAATCTTTCTTTTCTGTGCGCATTCAGCCAACGTTGCTAAGTCATCGACAATTCCAAGGTTCGTTGTGCCAGCTGTTCCAACAATGGCAAAGACGCGACTATCAGAGTTGGCATGCAGTTCATCAATGGCAGCGGCCACATGTGTGCCATCGAGTCTATTTTCTGAATTGGTTGCAACTTTAAGAACATCGACATCCATAACGTGGGCTGCTGATGTGATCGATGAATGTGATTCAGCGCTACATGCAATGACCCAACGCTTTACATCCGGGTGCGCTTTGCGCGCCTGATCGCGAGCAACAACCAAGGCAGAGAGATTTCCCATTGTGCCACCTTGTACAAAGACTCCGCCTGCGCTCTTAGGAAGTCCTGCAATATCTATCAACCATTTCAGCGCTTGGTTTTCGGCAAAGACTGCGCCTGCACCTTCTTGCCAAGAGCCGCCATATAAAGATGATGCGCCAACAACTAAATCAAAGAGATTGGCATACTCACTTGGGGCAGATGGAATAAACGCCAAGTTACGAGGATGATCTGTTGAGATACATGCCAGCGCTAGCGTTTCAGTAAATACTTTAAGAGTCTGCTTGCCACCGAGGCCTTGCGGGGTAATGGTGTTGCCAAGTTCTGCATATAAATCTTGCTCGCTGCGCGGGCCATCCAGTGGCGGGTTAGATTTCAATCGCTCGAGGCTGTACTCCATGACAGCTTTGGCGAGTTCTTCCACCTCTTGGGTAAATTCATGCACCAGGTGATTCTGCCCTATTGGGCGAGTTCAGCGGAATTTAAGGTGCTGACTGCGATAATTCCAGCATGAAGAACCTCGAAAACTTTATTGAAAAGGCGATCTTTGCTGGCCGCTGGTTACTAGCTCCACTTTACGTTGGACTCTTACTTGCGCTCATTCCAATTATTTATCGCTTCTTCCATGCCTTCTGGCACATGGTCACTCATATGACTGAATCAACGACAAGTGAAGTGACTTTGCAAGTTCTCGAACTCCTCGACACAGTGTTGCTTGGCAACCTGATCATCATCGTTCTCTTTGCCGGATATGAAAACTTCGTATCGAAGATTGCAGTGGCAGAAGATGCCAAGGACCGTCCACACTGGATGGGCTTTGTTGACTATAGCGGCTTGAAGATTAAATTGATTGGTTCGCTCGTCGCCATCTCTGTTATTGAACTGCTCAAAGACTTCATGAAGGAAGGCACCTTCGATGCCAACCGTGAAGGATGGCGCATCGGTATTCATATGACCTTCGTGATCTCTGGCGTGCTCTTCGCACTCATGGACATGATGGCCGACAAGCACAAATCGCAGCGATAGTTCTAAGATAGGCGCATGTCTAAGAACGTCAAGCGCCAGCTTCCGAACCCAATAAAGCTTGCGCAGTTGATGCGCTTTCGTGGACCGTCTCTTAATCGCAAGAAAGCGCGCTTAGCTCGCGCCGCTACTATTTGGGATCTGCGCGACATCGCGAAGAAGCGCACGCCACAAGGTCCATTTGATTACACCGATGGCGCTGCAGAATCTGAGGCTTCACTCGATCGCGCACGTCAAGCATTCCGCGATATCGAACTCGTCCCAAATATTTTGCGCGATGTTTCCAACGTTGATCTGACTCGCGAAGTATTTGGCGTCACTCATCAGATGCCGATGGGAATTGCGCCAACAGGCTTTACTCGCTTAATGCAGACTGAAGGTGAAATCGCCGGTGCGCGCGCTGCGCAAAAGTTTGGAATTCCTTTCTCGCTTTCCACACTCGGAACAACATCTATTGAGGATGTTGTAAAGGCTGCCCCAAACGGTGAAAACTGGTTCCAGCTCTATATGTGGAAAGATCGCGAAGGATCCATGGCGCTGGTCGAACGCGCACGTCGGTCAGGTGTGAAGACTCTGCACCTCACTGTCGATGTTCCAGCTGCAGGACACAGGTTGCGCGATACCTACAACGGTCTGACTATTCCCCCAACTCTGACTGTAAAGACTCTGCTGAACGCCATCCCTCGACCAGCCTGGTGGATGAACTTCTTAACAACTCCCGCCATTGAATTTGCGTCAATGTCTTCATGGAACGGCACAGTCGCAGAACTCCTTGATTACATGTTCGACCCAACAATGACTTTCGAAGACCTGAAGTGGATTCGCAAAGAGTGGGATGGCAATCTCATCGTTAAAGGCGTTCAGAATTTAGAAGATGCCAAGATGGCAGCCAAGTTGGGCGCTGATGCAGTGCTTCTTTCTAACCATGGTGGACGCCAGCTTGATAAGGCGCCGATTCCGTTGCACCTACTTGCAGATATTAAGAAAGAGTTTAAGAAAGATTTCGAGCTACACATCGATACCGGAATTATGCATGGCGCAGATGTGCTAGCGGCAATCGCACATGGAGCTAACTTCACTTACATTGGTCGCGCTTATCTATATGGCCTCATGGCTGGCGGACAAGATGGCGTAGAACGCGCGCTAACGATTATGCAGGGGCAGATGATCCGAAATATGAAGTTGCTAGGTGTGCGTACTCTCGACGAACTACAGCCTCGGCACGTGCGCTTGCTACATCGCGGGTAGATTCACGAACAACTAACTCAGGCTGGAAATTCACCTCTTGATGAGCGTGCGTTTCGATTCCTTCGCACTCTGAAAGCAGGAGTTGAGCTGCAACTGTTCCCAGTTGGTAGGCAGGTTGTGCAATTGATGTCAGTGGAACGGCCGCCGAAGGTGCGAATTCAATATCGTCATAACCAATCAAAGACACCTCATCAGGGATGCGAATTCCACGTGCCAATAGGCCGCGCATCATGCCCAGCGCCAGCAGATCATTTGCGCAGAAAATTGCTGTAGGCCGATTTTCTAGAGCTAGGAATTGTTCGACTGCCTCTTCGCCTGCTGCAAAGGTCATCGTTGCTGTAGTAATCGTTGAAATCTTGAGTTTATGTGACTTGGCAGCAGCTGCTACTCCCTTAGAGCGATCGGCTGCCTGTGGAATTGTTGTTGGGCCACAGACCCAAGCAATATCTGTGTGGTGAAGGGATGCCAGATGTTCAATCGCGATTTCGCCACCACGAATATCGTTAACCGAGACTGAACATTCCGTTGAAGTCTTGCCAGCAGCATCAATGAGAGTCACAGAGATTCCACGCTCTTTAAGCATTTTGATGTGCCCAGGCTTCAAGCTCGTTGGTGTGATCAATACGCCCTTGACCATCTGTTCAATGAGAACGCTCATAAAGCGCTCTTCGCGCTGATTACTCTCACCAGAGTTACAGATAAAGACTGCGTAATTCTTCTTTGCAGCAGCATCTTCAACGCCACGGGCAACTTCAGCAAAGAATGGATTGGAAACGTTAGGGACAACGAGCCCCAAGGTACGGCTATGGCCTGCCGACATCTGCTTGACGTAACCGTTGGGGTTGTAGCCAAGCTCTTCAATTACCTGTTGAACACGTTTAGCGGTTTCAGGGGCGACGATGCCAGGGCGATTGAGCACGTTGGAGGCGGTACCGACTGATACCCCCGCCTTCTTGGCGATATCGCGCAGGCTGATAGTCATAGCGGCAATGATGGACTGTTCAATTGAGCAAAGTCAATTGTGTTCAACAATTACGCGTAAATCTCTATTGAGCCTCGTTCAAAACGAGTTACTTGACCACCGTTTTATACATTCTTGAGAGCGCGAACTCGTGATGGCCCCCGCGTTCAGCCTTAGTCAATTTTCCGTTGGCGACTTGAACGATCTCATCGAAGATGCGATCGCCAACCTGCGCCAGGGTTTCAATGCCATCGGCGATTGTGCCTGCATCGAGATCAATCAAATCTGGAATTGATTCATACATAGGTGTATTTGTTGAGACCTTGATGGTCGGCATGATGGCAGAGCCAGTTGGAGTACCGCGGCCAGAGGTGAAGACGACGACATTGATATGGCCTGCACCAAAGCCAGCCAACTGTTCAATGTCATGGCCAGGTGTATCCATAAAGTAAAGACCTGCAACCTTGGGAATCTCACCGAATTCAAGAGTGCCGGTAAAGGGTGCGTTGCCAGCTTTTTTGGCAGCTCCTAGCGATTTCTCTTCAAGAGTCGAAAGTCCGCCTTCAATATTTCCGCGGGAAGGTTGAGCTCCACGAATATCAATTCCCTCATAGTTAATCGAATCTTCATAACGTGCGACCATCTCAACAATCTTTTTGCCGACAGCTGGATCTATGGCGCGGGCAGCAAGTAGGTGTTCTGCTCCAAGAATTTCAGTTGTCTCACCAAGAACTGATGATGCACCTAATTCAACGAGGCGATCGCTGGCAACGCCCAGCGCTGGGTTTGCTGTAATTCCAGAGAGCGCATCAGAGCCGCCACATTCAAGGCCAAGAACGATGGCGCTCCAAGGTGCATCTACTCTCGCTTCGGCGCTTGCTTCCTTGACATAACCATTGGCAATAGTGAGCGCCTGCTGTTGCAACTTCTCCATGGAGCCTATTTCAGGAAGTAAGAGATTGCTAAAGCGAGTTAAACCAAGCGCTTGGGCGCCCTTAATGATCTGCTCTTCCTCTGGGCTGCCGATGGATAAGAAGATCGTGGCAAAGATATTTGGGTTGGATGCATAGCCACTTAGAGTGAAGATAATGCGGGCTAAATCATTATCTTTCTCGCCCGACCAATCGTGGCTAATGGCTACTGCACCATCTGAATAATCTGCAATTGCGCGAGCTGTTGATGAAAGCGCTGAGTGCAGCGGCAAAATTAGTACTTGATTACGTAGACCCCAGGCGCCGTTAGCGCGCTTATATGCTTTTAGTGGCGCTGACATTATGCACTTCTCACAACTCTTGGTGCTCGAATTTCGCCGCTCTTACTCTTTTCAGCAACGGTCTCAGTTCCGGTCGCAACATCTGTTAACAGTTGGACAATTCCGGAGAGAAGAGACTTTTCATCGATATCAAAATCGCCACGTATTGCTTGGTGAAGAACACCGTTACCTGCCACATTGATCACTGGAATCAAAGGAAATCCTGAGGCTGGCTGGCTATCGCTCGGGAAGCTGATGATGATGTGAACGTTTTCCTGCGAAAGCTTGGAGAAAGTTTCAGCTGAACTTGATTCTGAGTGAGCGACAACAACGTCGAATCCTTCATCTTTAAGTAACTGCTCAAGAGCTGCCGCGCTACTAAATTCGCGTCCAAGATCAAGTCCAACGCGTAGTTTGTCTACGGCAGCAGGCGCTGAAGGAAATGCATCTGAGAGTTCGTGCGCTGCCTTTACTCCAGCTGCCACAGTTCCTTCGACGCCACCACTTTCTTGAATGATGCGATATTGCGTTGACTTGTTGCGGCTGAGTAACTTGGCTGCAAGTTCTTGGCTCTGAATGGTTTCGCACCCTAGGCCAACTGCAAGGACAGAGCTGACATTGGGATGATCAGCAAGAGAGACGAAGAAGTTATCGATGCCAGCAACGTCATCGCCGATGATTCCGCAGCCATGTTGATGGGCGAAGGTAACTGCGCCAACTTCTGTTGCGATTCGGCGGGATACATGGGTTGAGCAGACAACGGTAGGAAGAATTAATTGGTGGTTACGGATACCTGCTCCGCGATTGCCATGGTCAAAGCCCTTAATTGAGATTGTCATACCTGCTCCGCCGATAGTCGATCGCCCAAAATATTGTGGACGTGAACATGTTCTCCGATAGCGATAGGTGCAACTGCATGCCCCATACGTTCTCCATATTTGATGATGCCATCGTTCTTGGCAATCTCTTTTGTAGCAATCTTGTGGCCGCGAGGAATCTTGTTCTTTACAGTGATGGTGATGTCATCTTGCGTAATCACATCGCCTTCAGCCAAGTCAGCCAGGCATACTGCAATATTGTCGCGCGGATCAAGAATCAGAACTTTTCTCATCAGGGCGCTACCTTATCGAATCTCTTGGACTTGGAAAGGCTCAACGAGAGATAAGAACTCTTGGTACCTATCTTCATACATCTTTATTTCGTCACCTGTGGGTGCCACCTGCTCAATGGTTGAACTGTTAAATTCATCGAGCGCTTTAGCTAAATCGCCTCCTTGATGTGCAGCGCGCGCAATCATCGCAGCGCCAATATCTGAGCCAGATTCCTTCACAATTGAAATAGTGCGATTCAGTACCGTTGCGCGAATCGAATTCCAGAGTGAAGAGCGTGCACCACCGCCGACGGTAAAGAGCTCTCCAGTCAATGGCGCACCCGCTTTGGCCAAGGTCTCATAGGCCAACCGCTCTGCAAATGCGATGCCCTCTAACGTGGCACGAAATTCATCAACTTCATCTACAGGCGCAGTAGTTGAAACCTTCTTCATCTCTTTATGTGAAATCGGAAAACGCTCTCCTGTGCCAACCAATGGATACATCACTGTTGTTGCAGGTCCATGTTCTGCAGCTTTCTGATTCCACACATCAATCTCGTCTTTATGTTGCGCAAAAGAGATTCCCCCTAAATTAGAGGCGCCGCCACTAAGCCAACGATTTTCTGGAAGTAGGTGGCTATAGAAACCTGGGCCACTTACCTCTTTTGGTGAAACTATTTTGATGACCATGGTGGTGCCGAGCGTTGTGACTGCGCTGCCAAGCGCAGATGAACCCACTGATATCTGCGCAGTGCATCCATCGGTCATCGCTGCATAGATTGGAATTCCATGTTCCGCAGTTGTTCCCAACAACGTTCCCGGCGCAACCAGGTCAGGTAGCGCAATTCCTAACTCTGCGGCCTGTGACAGCGCACCTTTACTCCATAGCTCTGCAGCGAGATCAACGCCTGTTTTCAGTGCGTGGCTCCAGTCAGTTGCAACTTCGCTCAAAGCTTTGTCGCAGAGATCAGCCACAACAAATTCAGGGGTATGGGCGAGGAGATAGCTTCCTGTGCCGACTTCCTTAACAATTGCGGCAGCGCGCGCCAGCGGATTGCCAGCGCGAGCATCGTTATACATCGCAGCTGGTGCAATGGGCTTTCCCGATAGATCTGTCAGCACAAAAGTTCCAGAGGTTGCCGAAATTGCGATTGCTGCAACTACGGCACCACTTTTCTCTGCGCTCTGCACGCTTTCAGTGATGATCTGATTAATTGCAATGGTCCAACTATGTGGATCTTGCGTCAGGCGACCATCATCGCCTCGTTGTACGGGTGCTAAGTCGCGGCTAACTCGAGAATGAATAGCGCCTGCGCTATCAATCAAAGTTCCACGAGCAGATTGCGTAGCGCAATCAATGCCAAGCCAGAGCTGCTTCATTACAACGCTGCAATCGATTCCGGAAGTCCAACCAGAGATTTCTGAACAATATCGGGCGTTGCTAAATCAGCAGCAGTTGGATCTGGATTTGCCTCACCGCGCAGAATCCAAGCTGTGCGCATTCCTAAACCTTGCGCTGGAAGCACATCGGTATCGAGGCGATTGCCAATGTGGATTACATCAGAAGGCGCAACTTTGAGCGCAGCTATCGCCTTACTAAAGATCTCCGGGTTTGGTTTCTCAAGACCAACTAGTGCAGAGACGCCCATGAAATCAATCAAGGGTGCGATGCCATGAGCTTTGAGTGAATCCACTACCGTCGCAGCTTGATTTGCAACGATTCCAATTGCGCACCCCGCAGCGCGCATATCTTCAATACATTTCTTGGCATCGCTATAGAGATCAGCATCGCTGAATTTCCAGAGCGCGGTGGCTTTTGCCATCAACTCTTCTTTGGCATCGAGTGAACCTAAGAAAGCTATGCAGAGCTTGCTACGCAGCGACCCAGATTGCGATTTCAGATGCTCGGTATAGATCTCTTCAAAGCGAGCGCCATCGATAGCGCCAGCAAGTTCTTCAAGTGCTGCGTAGATTGCGCGCTTGAAGACATCATCTGAGTAGATGATGCCGCCGATATCAAAGGTGACCGCTTTGGGTTGCATTACTTGTTATCACCCGTGAGCAATTTACGACGAGCAACTTCATCGGGGCGAAAGGCGATTGTCTGCGCTGCAGAGTTCGGGATGAAGTTGATTCCCCCAGCGGTCAACGCGCCTAAGCGCACGCGCGCTGCCTTGACAGCAATCTGCGTAGTTGCCAGAGCTTCTTCTTTGCCGTTACCGAAGGTGCAGAGCCCGTGATTGCCAAGAATGATTTGACGTGGACTCATTCCGTACTGATCACGATATTTGAGCGCACCTGAGTAAAAGCCAAGTCCGAGAGATAAACCTGGTTCATCGTAAGGAAGATAGAGAGGTATAGGACCACAGATCACGCTCTCGTCAGGAAAAACGGTTCCGCTGTAATGGGCTGCAGCATCTTTACTTGCAGCAAGGGCCACAACTGGTGTCGGGTGCGTATGCAGCGACCAGGTTGATTCCAAGAGATGGAAGGCGACCACGTGAACGAGAGTTTCAATACTTGCCTTCTTCGATACTCCGCTCGGGGTAACAGCTGACTTTAAGATCGCATCGAGTGCGCTATCTAAAGCTGGGGTGCGACCACTCTTGTGGGCAGCTTCCAGAATTTCAACAGATTTACTTAAGGATACCCAGACCCAATCTTCTGCCGTTGCCTCCCCCATGACCACTCCGCTTGCCTTTACTAAGAAGCGATCATTGGCAGCATCGAGAACAGCGGCGTTACCTTCGGCCAGAATGGTGAGGTCAGCCTCTGGTGCGCCAGCGCGTACTGCTAGATCTGAGATCTCTTCTGCGAGCGTTGTCATGCTTCTCCTTCTATCGGGTCGAACTATTGGTGGGCGATTAACTCTTCATATCGTTGGCACACAGCTGCAATCTCTGCGCGCGCTGAACTATCAGTTGTTGGTTGATAGGAACCAAACTTCACATCGCTCGATGAAATCAAGGCTCGCGCTGAGCCTATATCTGCGATTTCACCTGTAGCAATCGCTTGCACGATCGCGTTTCCCATAGCCGTTGCCTCAATAGGTCCGGTGATTACCTCTTTATTCGAGATATCTGCAGTCATCTGAGATAGATGCTCATTCTGTGATCCCCCGCCAACGATATGGATTGCCGGCATCGCCATACCGCTGCATTCGGCTAAGACATCTGCAGTTCGTGCATATTGCAGAGCAAGGGATGCAAATGTTGCTTGTGCGATTTCACCAGGAGTTTGCGGAATCGGCTGACCAGTCTCACGCGCATACTGCTGAATCCGCGAAATCATGCCGCCAGCGTAGACAAATATTGGTGCATCGACATAGAACAAGGTGCGCCATGGATCGCTCTGAGCTTTCGCTGCAGCCACTAAATCTACGTAACTGATATCAACTCCCTGTGATTTCAAATCACGGCGAACTTCCTGGATGATCCAAAGGCCGGTGATGTTGCGCAGTAATCGGATGCTGCGATCAAAGCCACCCTCATTGGTCAGACGTTCATTTAAAGTAATCTCGTTGGTGATTGGTGAATCAATCTCAACGCCCATGAGCGACCAGGTACCCGAGGAAATATAGGCACTACCTGGTGATTCAAGAGGAGTTGCAACAACAGCTGCTGCTGTGTCGTGGCTAGTGGTCGCAATACATCTCAGAGCACCGATTCCAGTTTTCACCTGAATTTCAGCGCTTAGTACTCCGCGAATAGTTCCGGCATCTTCAACTTCGCCAAAGAAGTGCATAGGAATTCCCAGATCTTTGGCTAGCCCATACGCCCACTGGTTGCTTTGAGTGTCATACAAACCAGTTGTGGTTGCAATTGTGTACTCAGTACCTATAGCGCCGGTCAGGGCATGGAGAATCAAATCAGGCATCAGCTGCAAATACTTTGCTCGCTCTAACTCATCAGGTGAGTTCTCTACTATGGCAAGGAGTTGAAAAATTGAATTGATTTCAAGTAGTTGTGCACCGGTATCAAAGTGCAGACGTTCTAACCCGACAACGCTCGCAGCCTTTGCCAGATAACCATCGGTGCGATGATCACGGTGACTGACAGGAAGAGAAACCAGCTCTTCACTCTCATCTAGTAAACCGAAATCAAGTCCCCAGGTATCAACGCCAAGGGAATCGAAGGGGCCACGTGGTGCTGCAATCGAAAGTGCATTCACAACTTCTTCAACTATCTTGGGAAAATCCCAGCAACGTCGTCCCAAGGAATCATGAACGACGGGGGTTTCAAATCGATATATAACTTCAGTTGAGATTGCTGCTTTTCCAATATCAACGATCACAAGGCGGCCAGACTCTGCCCCCATATCAAGTGATAAATACCGACCCATGGCGCCCCCTTCTCTCCATCCCCCACTCTTATGCAAGAAAAGGCCTTATGCAAAGGGTGCAAAAACAAGCGACGGCTTCTAACATTTTGTTATCAACTTATCTGCTGGGTAGCGCATTGAATTGTTCAATGGCTTCGCTGATGCAACAACTCTTGGAAAACCCAACCTTTAAATCTCTAGTACGTAGCAACTTTACTGAATAAGATTCCACAACAATCGAGGCAAGGCTTGCAATAACTAGACAGGAGACTGCATTGGCAAACAAGGGCGACCTTCTTCTTGAAATGAAGGATGTGAAGAAAAGATTTGGAGGTGCAGTTGCACTTCGCGGAACAAATCTCTCAGTCCGTGCTGGCGAAATACACGCGCTCCTAGGAGAAAACGGAGCTGGTAAATCAACCATGCTCAAGATTCTTGCGGGTGTACACGAGCACGATGCCGGAACAATTACCTTGGGTGGTGCACCGTTTATCTCTGGTTCACCACAGGCTTCTATCGATCAAGGTATCGCTGTTATCTACCAAGAACCATCACTCTTTCTCGATCTCTCCCTTGCCGAGAATGTCTTTGTTGGTCGCCAACCTAAAAAAGGCCTTGCCATCGATTGGAAAGAGGCTGAATCACAAGCGCGCAAACTCTTTACTGAGTTAGGCGTTGAGTTAGATCCAAAGCGACAAGCTCGCGGACTATCAATTGCTGATCAGCAAGTTGTTGAAATCGCTAAGGCACTTTCAATGAATGCCAACATCATCTTGATGGATGAACCAACCGCGGCGCTCTCTGCCTCTGAAGTAGAGCGCCTCATGACTGTAATGCGCAATCTGCGTGCAGCCAATAAGGCAGTTATTTTTGTGAGCCACCGACTCGATGAAGTATTTGCTATCTCTGACTTCATCACCGTCATGCGCGATGGCGCAACGGTCTCTGAGAAGCCAATCTCAAATACAGATTTACAGACTGTAATTAAAGAGATGGTGGGCCGCGAACTCACCGAGCTCTTTCCTAAGACAGATCACGCCATTGGCGATGTCGTTCTTGAAGTTAACGACCTCACCAACCCAGCATATTTCCGCAATGTCTCGTTTACTGTGCGTAAAGGAGAAATTGTTGCGCTAGCTGGATTGGTCGGATCTGGCCGCTCTGAAATCGCCCGTTCTATATTTGGCGTGGATTCCTACGAATCTGGTTCAGTGAAGATTAATAACAAGCCACTGAAGAAGAATTCTCCAGTGGCTGCGATGGCTGAAAAAATCGCCCTTGTCCCAGAAGATCGCCGTCAACAAGGGCTCTTCATGGTTGCAGGCGTCAATCGCAATATCTCAATGGAATCCTTTGATCGTCTTAAGGGTCGCATATTCCTAAACTTTAAGAAAGAACGCGCACTCACCAATCTGTGGCGCGAGAACTTGAGTATCAAATATGCAGATCAGTCAGATCCTGTCGATCGCCTTTCTGGTGGAAACCAACAGAAGACAGTTCTTGCCAAATGGCTTGCCACAGACCCAGATCTTTTAATTGTCGATGAGCCAACTCGCGGAATTGATGTTGGCACCAAGGCTGAAGTTCATAAGTTAATTGATAAGGCTGCTGGTGAAGGCAAGGCGATCTTGATGATCTCCAGCGAACTCCCTGAAGTTCTCGGAATGGCCGATCGCATCATCGTGATGCGTGAAGGTCGCCAAGTCGCAGAGCTTTCTCGTAAGGAAGCAACGCAAGAAAATGTCATCGCTGCAGCTACCACCGGAAAGAAGGGCATCTAACAGTGGCATCTCTATTGAAGAAGCGAACCTTTGGTCGCGAAGCCAGCCTTGGCATCATTCTGATTTTCTGCGTCGCGAGCACTGGATTTATCAATCCTCGCTTTGTGACTGGCGATGGTACCCGCGACTTACTGTCGGCCACAGCGATTGTGGCGCTACTAGCTATTGGTATGGCGCCAGTCATGATCATGCGCCATATCGACCTCTCTATTGCATCAACTGTTGGATTCTCTGCCTGGTTGGTCGCAGATTTCTGCGCCAAGAACCCATCATTCACATGGTGGCAGTGCTTTGTGATCGGTGGCGCAGTCGGTATCGCAGTCGGCGCACTGAACGGTCTCCTCGTTGCAGGTCTGCGCCTTCCATCTCTAGTTGTAACGCTCGGAACTCTCTACATCGTTCGCGGTGGCGTATACGTTGTCTCAAACTCCGTGGATTACAACGCGCAAGAGATGCCACCCAGCCTGCTCTCACTCGGCCAGAAGACTTTCGCTGGCCTTTTGCCATTCCCATTCTTGATGGTAATTATCTTGATGGTAATCGTGGGTTGGTACATGAAGTACACCAAGCCAGGGCGTGATTGCTATGCAATCGGAAGCAATCCACCAGCTGCAGATCTAGTCGGCCTCAAAGTCTTCCGCAGAACATTCTTGGCTTATATCTTCTGTGGCTTTATTGCCGGAATCTCCGGAGTCTTCTACTTGATGCGCTTTGCACAAGTCGACTCCACCGCTTTCTACGGACAAGAGCTCGCCGTAGTTGCAGCTGCTGTTATCGGTGGAATTGGTCTTCTTGGTGGCGCGGGTACTGCAGTCGGTGTTGTTATCGGTGCGCTACTCGTGCAGACAATCCAGGGTGCGCTTGCCGCCCTTGGCGTTGATGCATTCTGGAAAGCAGCCATCAACGGCTTCCTACTTATTGTCGCAATCTATGCGGATCGTGTCCTGGCACGAAGAACCGAGAAAGCCTTACTGGCACAACGAATCAAGGAAAGGGTTTAGCCGTGTCTGAGAAAAATACCTTTAAAGTTCGCAAGTCCTGGGACACAGCGATCCTTGCCCTGCTCTTCTCAGTCTGGGTCTTGGCATCAATGACTACAGATAACTTCTTGAGTTCAATTAACGTCTCACAGATCTTCTCTAACTCAAGTGAAATCCTGATCATGGGATTTGCGATGATCTTCCTCATCATCACCGGTGAGATTGATTTATCCATCGCCTCAATCTTGGCCCTTAGCAGTGCAATGCTCGGGTATTCATATGCCGCAGGCGCGCCTATCTGGCTAGCAATCCTTATTGCGATGGCAGTTGGTACAGCATGCGGATTCGTCAATGGATTCTTGGTCACCAAGTTAGGGCTGGGCTCTCTTGCAGTAACTATCGGAGCGCTTGCGCTCTATCGCGGTATTGCAAACGGAATTCTTGGTACTGAAACTGTCAATGAGTTCCCAGAGTTCTGGACCACATGGGGCTTTGACACGATTGGAACCACCTTTATTCCGCAGACCCTTCCAGTCATCATCATCTTCGGACTCTTCTTTGGATTGCTATTGCACAACACCGCATTCGGTCGTCGCACACTTGCAATCGGACAGAGCCCAGAAGCTGCTCGCTTTGCTGGTATCAACGTTGTTCGCCACAAGATCATCGTCTTTACCTTCACAGGCTTTATGTCAGGTGTTGCAGGCGTTATCTACACCTTCCGCTTCTCAACTGCGCAAGCAGATAATGGAATCGGTTTAGAACTTCTCGTTATCTCTGCGTGCTTACTCGGTGGAGTTTCAATCTTCGGTGGCGTTGGAACCATGTGGGGCCTTGTTGCTGGCGTACTTCTTGCCAGCAGCGTTGAATCATGGCTTACTCTGCAAGAGATCAACGCCCAGTGGCGCACCATCGTTACCGGTATCTTGCTTCTTATTTCTGTAGCCGCTCCGGTTATGGTCGATAAGTACAAGAGAGCTCGAGCAACCGCCTCCAATAAGGCTTAAATCACTTGGGAGAAATCCCCGATGATTGAACAATTCAACTGTTTAGCCATCGGGGATTTTCTATGTAGTCACCAGACTTTCATCAAATCGTTATAAATCAACACTAGTACTTTGGCTTTCTCCCCCATAGAGTTTCGGCACGGGCTCAGACAGTCTCTGTCCTGAACCAGGCACGATGTGAAGTTAAAAAATAATTTCACAATGTTTTCGACGAAAGGAAACACCTTGAAGAAACTACTCGCAGCAATCGCAACAGCTGCTCTCGTTACAACAACACTTGTAACAGGATCAGTTGCACCTGCTTCTGCAGCAACTAAATTGAAGGTCGCACACATTCCTAAGCTCGGCACAATTGGATACTTCCAAGCTGCTGACAAGGGTGTACAGCGCGCATGTAAGGAAATCAAGGCTACTTGTGCATACAAGGGCCCAACAGAAATTACTGCAGCTGCACAAGTTAAAGAAATCAACGCAGCAGTACAGTCCGGTTACAACGTGATCATTCTTGCAGCTAACGATAAGGATGCACTCGTTCCAGCACTTAAGGCAGCACAGAAGAAGGGTGTAACAGTTGTTACATACGATTCAGATGTTGCACAAGCAGGACGTTCAGTATTCATTAACCAGGCATCATCACAAGGTATTGGTCAAGCACTTGCTGCTTCAGCTAACAACCTTGCTGGTGGAGAAGGTGAAATCGCAATTCTTTCAACTACTCCAGATGCTACAAACCAGAACGTATGGATCGATTTCATGAACAAGGAAATCGCTGCTAAGTATCCAAAGCTCAAGGTAGTTGCAACTGCTTATGGTCTTGATAAGCCAGAAGAGTCAACAACTGAGACACAGGGTCTTATCCAGAAGTATCCAAACCTCAAGGTTATCGTTGCTCCTACATCTGTAGGTATCGTTGCAGCTGCTAAGTACGTCAGCGGATCTGCTTCAAAGGGCAAGGTATTCGTTACAGGTCTTGGTCTTCCAAACGATATGAAGACATATATCAAGGACGGATCAGGAGCTCAGGCATCACTTTGGGATGTAGAGAACTTTGGATACGTTGCTGTACAGGTTGCTAACTCGATTATCAACCAGAAGGCATCAGTAAAGGTCGGAGCAACTGTTAAGTCCGGTAAGGGCGACAAGGGCTTGAAGTCACGTAAGGTGACAAAGGGTGCAGTCGGAAACGAAATCATCCTCGGACCTGCAACTGTCTTCACAAAGGACAACGTAGATCAGTACAACTTCTAATCTAATTAGTTCTAAATTAATTAGTTAGAGGTAAGGTTCTATGGATTCAGGCAGTTCCCTTCGGGGAACTGCCTGAATCTCTTTCTAGACAAGTTGAACAGTTAAAGAAACCCATTTCAAAGAATCGAGAGTAAACAATGTCAGTAGCCAAGAGACTTGAATTCGGGGGCCATGCACTTGTGTGGGCTGGAGACTGGTCAGAGAAAGGAGCCCGTGCCGCAATCTCAGGCGCGGCTCGTTCTGGCTATGACTATGTTGAAATTGCGCTCTTAGATCCTTGGAACGTTGATACTGCAATGACTCGCGATTTACTCGCTGAATACGGCGTGCGCGCACATGCATCTTTAGGTCTATCCCCTACAACTGATGTCACAAGTACAGATCAATCAATTATTGCAAAGGGAGATGCGCTCCTTCGCAAGGCAACTGATGTTTTACACGAGCTAGGTGGAACAGAACTCTGCGGCGTCCTCTACTGCTCTCTCGGTAAATATCCAGGCCCTGCCTCGAAGGAGAATCGCGCAAACTCTGTCGCTGCCATGCAACGTTTAGCTGATTACGCTGGCGATAAGGGCATCAATATCAATCTTGAGGTTGTTAATCGCTACGAGACCAACATAATTAATACTGGAATTGAAGGGCTCGCCTTCCTTGATGAGGTAAATCGCCCTAACGCCTTCGTTCACCTTGATACCTATCACATGAATATTGAAGAAGATGGCATGGAGAAGTCAGTTCTAGCAGCTGGTGACAGATTAGGTTTTGTTCATATCGGAGAGAGCCACCGCGGATACCTTGGTTCCGGAAATGTAGATTTCGACACATTCTTTGCAGCCCTTAAGAAGATTAACTACCAAGGGCCAATTACCTTTGAATCTTTCTCATCGGCTGTTGTCGATCCTGCTCTCTCAAATACACTATGCGTCTGGCGAAATCTCTGGAGCGATTCAGATGATCTCGCAAGCACAGCACTCGCATTTATGAAGGAGCGCATCTAACAATGCAACGGGTTGGTTTTCGCTTACAGGTTCGTCCAGAGATGATGGATGAATATGTGCGCCGCCATGCAGAAGTCTGGCCCGATATGTTGCAGGCGCTACGCGAAACCGGCTGGACCAACTACACCCTCTTCTTAGATCGCAGCGATGGAACTCTCTTTGGCTACTTCGAGACTCCAGATCTTGAGGCAGCAAAGGCAGGAATGGCAGGGCGTGAAGTAAATGCACGATGGCAGGCGGATATGGCGCCCTTCTTTATCGCCCTCGATGGCAAGCGCCCTGATGAAGGTTTCTTACAGCTAGAAGATGTTTTCTATCTGCAGTAAAGACTAAAAAAGTTTCACTAACAACGAGGTAAAGGAGCACAGATAATGGCAACACCAAAGGAAGCAAAGGAAGTACTCAAGCGCTTTTGGATTGAAACTCCATCGTGGGCTTACGGCAACTCCGGAACTCGTTTTAAGGTCTTTGCACAACCTGGTGTACCGCGCGATCCATACGAGAAGATTGCTGATGCAGCACAGGTGCATAAGTTCACCGGAGCTGCTCCATCAGTAGCGCTGCATATTCCTTGGGATAAGGTCGATGATTACAAGCACCTCGCTGATTACGCAGCCGAACTTGGCGTGCGCCTTGGAACCATCAACTCCAACACCTTCCAAGATGATGATTACAAGTTAGGTTCTGTCTGCCATCCCGATGCCAAGATTCGCCAGAAGGCAGTTGATCATCTCTACGAGTGCATCGACATCATGGATAAGACTGGCGCAAAAGACATCAAGCTCTGGTTTGCTGACGGTACTAACTATCCCGGACAAGATAACTTGGCAGAGCGCCAAGATCGCTTAGCTGAATCACTTCGCAAGTGTTATGACCGCTTAGGGCCTGACCAGCGCATGTTGCTGGAATACAAGTTCTTCGAACCAGCCTTCTACTCAACCGATGTTCCTGACTGGGGTACTTCTTATGTCCACTGCCTCGAACTTGGCGAGAAGGCATCAGTCTGCGTCGATACCGGCCACCATGCGCCAGGCACAAATATCGAATACATCGTTGCATTCCTACTTCGCAAGAAGCGCCTAGGCGCATTCGACTTTAACTCACGCTTCTACGCCGATGATGATTTGATCGTGGGAGCTGCAGATCCATTCCAGCTCTTCCGCATCATGCACGAGGTAAATCAGAATGGTGGCTTTGATGTCGGAACACCTGTGTCTTATGTGCTCGATCAATGCCACAACATTGAGCCAAAGATTCCTGCACAGATTCGCTCAATTACAAACGTTCAAGAAGCAGTTGCAAAGGCGCTCCTTGTAGATCATGCAGCGCTGAAGAAGGCGCAGCAGGCAGGAGACGTTCTTGGTGGCAATGACATTTTGATGAATGCATACAACACAGATGTGCGAGGACTTCTTGACGAGCTTCGTAGCGAGATTGGTGTGGAAGCTGATCCAAAGAGCGCATATGCACGTAGTGGTTATGCCGAGAAAATTGCAGCAGAACGAGTTGGCGGCGCACAGGCCGGATGGGGAGCATAATGTCGACACCGAAGGTCGTAAAAGAACTTCTGGAGCGAAGTAACCGTTTAGGTTCAGAGCCACGTTTTACCAACTATGCCGGTGGAAATACTTCGGCAAAGGGTTCTGTTCCCAATCCTGCAACAGGTGAAGAGACAACGGTGCTCTGGGTTAAGGGCTCTGGCGGTGACCTCGGCACGCTCACTGAGCCAGGGCTAGCAGCGCTTGAGTTAGAGAAATTTAAGGCGCTCAAGAACGTTTATCGCGGCGTTGAACATGAAGATGAGATGGTCGCACTCTTTGATTACTGCCGCTTTGGTACATCAGGGGCTGCTCCAAGTATCGACACAACGATGCATGGCCTTGTTCCCTTCGACCATGTCGATCACCTTCATCCAGATTCGATTATCGCTCTTGCTACCTCTATCGATGGCGAGAAGTTAACTCGTGAATGTTTTGGCGATGAAATTCTCTGGGTCGATTGGCGTCGCCCTGGATTCCAACTTGGTTTAGATATGGCAAAGATCGCCACTGAAAATCCAAAGGCAAAGGGTTGCATTCTTGGTGGGCATGGACTCACAACATGGGGCGCATCAAGTAAAGAGTGCGAAGAGCGCTCGATTGATGCCATCACCAAGGCTGAAGAATTTATCAAGGCCAAAGGCAAGAAGAATCCATTCGGCGCAGCTGTTGCAAAGTACAAGCCACTCGATGCAGCTGCTCGCACGGCCCGCGCTGCAGAACTAGCACCTCATTTACGTGGTGTGGCATCTCGCGATGTTCGTATGGTTGGCCACTTCACTGATGCCGATGTAGTTCTCGACTTTACCCAAAGTGCTGAGCTCTTTAGGTTGGCATCCCTTGGTACATCTTGTCCAGATCACTTCTTGCGGACAAAGATTTCGCCGATGGTGCTCGATACAGCGCCAGATGCGCCTCTTGAAGAAGTCTTGGCACGCGTCGCCGAACTCCATGAAAAGTACCGCGAAACATATGCTGCTTACTACACACGTCACGCCACTAAAGATTCACCTGCAATGCGTGGCGCTGATCCAGCTATCATCTTGGTGCCAGGAATCGGCATGTTCTCGTACGGTAAAGATAAGCAGACTGCACGCGTTGCCAGCGAGTTCTATATCAACGCCATCAATGTGATGCGCGGTGCCGAAGCCCTTTCAACTTATGCCCCAATCGCAGAATCTGAAAAGTTCCGCATCGAATACTGGGACTTAGAAGAAGCCAAACTTAAGCGCGCTCCTAAGCCAAAACCACTTGCTAGCCGCATCGCTCTCGTTACAGGTGCTGCATCAGGTCTAGGAAAAGCCACGGCGCTACGACTTGCAGCAGAAGGTGCCTGTGTAGTTGTGGCAGATCGCGATAAGGAAGGCGCAGTTGCTGTTGCTGCTGAGATTGGTAATTCAGATAAGGCGATTGGTATCGCTATGGATGTCACCGATGAAGGCGCTATCGCTGCAGCAATTGCTGCTGCCAACTTAGCATTCGGCGGAATCGATATCGTCATCAACAACGCTGGAATCTCGATTAGCAAATCACTTATTGAGACAACTGTGCAAGATTGGGATCTGCAGCATGACATCATGGCGCGCGGATCCTTCTTGGTTTCACGCGAAGCTACTAAGGCGATGTTTGCTCAGAAGTTAGGCGGAGATATCGTCTACATCTCTTCTAAGAACTCAGTCTTTGCCGGTCCCAATAACATCGGTTACGGCTCTACCAAGGCAGATCAGGCCCACCAAGTGCGCTTACTTGCTGCGGAGCTTGGCGAACACGGTATCCGCGTCAATGGCATCAATCCTGATGGCGTTGTTAAGGGTTCAGGAATCTTCTCATCAGGTTGGGGCGCTACTCGCGCAGCTGTCTATGGCGTTGAAGAATCTAAACTCGGTGAGTTCTATGCCAAGCGAACTATCTTGAAGAAGGAAGTTCTACCAGAACATATTGCAGCAGCTGTCTTTGTACTGCTCAGCGGAGAACTTTCACTCACAACGGGGCTACATATCCCGGTTGATGGTGGAGTATCAGCAGCTTTCTTGCGATAAACCACCATGAAGTTCTGTGCAGCAATCGATCTCGGCGCTTCGAGCGGGCGTGTAGCTGTGGGTTCTCTTGAATCAGGATCTCTAGTGATTCAAGAAGTCCATCGCTTTAAACATGAAGCGAGAGAGTTTGAAGATCGTGGACTGCGCTGGGAATGGCCCAAGATTGTTGATGAGGTAAAGATTGGGCTGCTGAAGGCGCAAGAGCTCGGTGAAATCATCTCTATCGGCATCGATACCTGGGCGGTGGATTACGGTCTACTTGATGCCCAAGGTGAGTTGATTGAGGACCCTTATTGTTACCGTGATTCGCGCACCGATGGCTTGATGCAATCAATTTCAGATTCACTTGGGGCCGATTGGATTTATAGCCGAACCGGAATCCAATTTATCTTTTTCAATACCGCCTATCAGCTTCACGCAGCGCGCAAAACTCCTGCAATTGAAGCAGCCTCCACCTTCCTGATGCTTCCTGATCTTCTTAACTATGTGTTGTCAGGAGCTAAGAGCAATGACATTACCAATGCATCGTCAACACAGTTGCTTAATGCTCATTCACAAGAGTGGGATTGGGAGCTCATCGATAAGCTAGAGATTCCTCGCAGCATCTTCCCCGCTCTTCATAAGCCAGGTACCAAAGTTGGCCAGATCAATGGCCATGGCAGCCTCGATGGCATCGCTGTTGTCGCAGTAGGTTCACATGACACAGCATCTGCAGTTGCTGGGGTGCCACTTCGTCCTACAAAAGATTCAGCATATATTTCTAGTGGTACTTGGTCGCTAGTCGGTTTAGAGCTTGATGAGCCAGTAACAGATGCGAAAGCGCTTTCATACAACATCACCAATGAGGCAGGCGTTGCCGACCGAATTCGTTTTATCAAGAATGTTTCAGGGATGTGGTTACTCGAAGAATCACTGCGCTACTGGAAATCACAGGGCATAGCTCTTACCGCGGCGGATTTAGCCCGTGACGCAAGCTTGCTTAGCCGTAATCAGATTATCGATACAAACGATCCCCGCTTTGCCAAGCCAGGTGCGATGCCAGAACGTATCGCTGAGTACTGCCGCGAGACGGGGCAAGAAGTTCCTGAGACTCCAGCCGAATTTGCTCGCTGCATCTTCGACAGTTTGGCGCATGCATATGCGCAATCACTGCGCCAACTAGAGGATGCAGCCAACGTCAAGGTGCGAGAGATCAACATTGTTGGCGGTGGTTCATCCAACGCGCTCCTCAATCAATTAACAGCAGATGCCACCGGTCTACCAGTTATTGCCGGCCCCGTCGAAGCAACTGTATTAGGAAATCTGATCATCCAGATGATGAGCGCTGGCTGGATTGAAAGCCTTGAAGCAGGCCGGACCTTGATTGCCGAATCAAGTAATCGTAAAACTTTTCAACCACAAACTGTCGGGAGCTAAAGCATGCGCCATTCTGAACTCACACCCATTCATGGCTGCGATGTAAAGGTCTCACGGCTCAGCCTAGGTACAGCGCCACTCGGTGGCCTCTTTAAGAAAGTTGCCGAATCTGAAAGTGATGCAGTTATTCACGAAGCCCTCGATTCTGGAATCGCTTATATCGATACAGCGCCGCTCTATGGATATGGTGTTGGTGAAGTTCGAGTTGGGCGTGGAATTAAGGGACATCCGAAACAACCAGCAATCTCTACCAAGGTGGGGCGCTTGCTACGCCCCGGAAAAAATACTGAACACGATAAGTTTCCAGATTCTGATCCCAACACTGAAATCTACTTTGATTACACTGCTGCCGGAATCCGCTGTTCATTGGAAGAGAGTCTGCAGCGTTTAGGGCGTAACTCAATTGAAATCGTCTACATTCATGATGCTGACAACTGGGTATCTGATGCAATTAACGTTGTATACCCAGAACTTCACAAGATGCGTGAAGAAGGCCTCCTTAAGGCAATTGGAATTGGAATGAATTGGTGTCCGACCTCTGTATCAATTATGAAAGATACCGACCTCAATATCGCTCTCATCGCGGGTCGCTTCACGCTTCTTGATCAGAGTGCGCAGGATGAGCTCTATCCTCTTGCCTTGAAGAAGAAGGTATCCATTATCGCAGCCGGTGTCTTTAACTCTGGCGTGTTGGCTAATCCGGTCGATGGCGCACACTATGACTACGAACCTGCTTCACAAGAAATTCTCTCCAAGGCGCGCGCAATCGGAAAGTATCTAGAGCGCTACGACGTTTCGTTGCCAGCTGCAGCGCTTCAGTTTCCATTGCGTCATCCAGCGGTTGCATCTGTTCTTACGGGCGCAGGTTCCTTGAGCGAGCTACGCGCAAATATCGAATCTTTTGATGCCGAACTTCCGGCAGAGCTTTGGGGCGATATGGAAGCAGCTGGCTTGATTTCCCCGCTTAACATCTAGTAAAAACTAGATTGTCTGAGAGACCATCTCGCCAATACCTTCAATACCAGTCACAACCTTCTGACCGCGTTGTAGGTACTTAGTTGGCTTAAAGCCCATTCCAACACCTTCTGGAGTTCCGGTATTGATGATGTCGCCAGGGAATAGCTCCATAAATTGGCTGACATACCAAACGATGTGATCGATGCCGAAGATGAGATCGCTAGTGCGAGAATCTTGGCGCTTTTCGCCATCAACAGTGCAGTACAGGCGAACATCGTCTGGATTAAATTCATCGCTTGTGACGATTACTGGTCCCATTGGATTAAAGGTTGGGAAAGACTTTCCCTTTACCCATTGCCCAGCACGTTCAATCTGCCAGTGACGTTCGCTGACGTCTTGGCTGATGCTGTAACCCAAGATATGGGAGCGCGCCTCTGACTCTGATTTGAGATAGAGCGCGCGCTTACCGATAACGATGCTGAGTTCAACTTCATAATCTGTTGCAGTTGAGTTAGGTGGAACTGCAATCTCATCGTTTGGTCCAATGAGGCAATCTGGCGCTTTCATAAACACTACTGGCTCAGGTGGTGGCGTCATTCCTGATTCAACAGCATGGCGTGCATAGTTAAGTCCGATACAGATCAACTTGGTTGGGCGCGCAACTGGGCTTCCGATTCGTAAACCTGCAATATCAAATGGAGCGAGAGCAGAAAGATCTGCACTCTTGACCTTTTCAAAGGCTCCGGCAACGAGCTCATCGCGATTCCAGTCCTTAATCAGGTGATCTACGTAGACTGCTTGAGACTCGTTGACCATAACTGCTGGACGCTCTGAACCTATTTGACCGAATCTCGCTATTTTCATAACCATAGATTAGCGCAATGCTCATAAGATTCATATATGAAGATTGTGATTGTCCCCGATTCATTTAAGGGAAGCGCATCATCTTTAGAGGTTGCACAGTGGATTGAAAATGGAATTCTTTCTGTGGTCCCAGATTGTGAAACGATCAAAATTGCTATCGGTGATGGTGGCGAAGGAACGTTAGACGCAGTTATCAGCGCTGGCTTCAACCCGATTGAAGTTGCGGTCACAGGACCCACTAATAAAACAGTTCAATCAAAATTCGGTATGCGCGATTCCACCGCTCTTGTTGAACTGGCGCAAGCTTCGGGGCTATCTCAACTTCCTGAGAAGAAGTTAGAGCCGCTTATTGCAACCTCGTACGGAACCGGTGAACTCATTAAGGCTGCGCTCGACCATGGCGCAAAAAAGATAATTCTCGCCGTTGGTGGTTCAGCATGTACCGATGCTGGCGCAGGCGCGCTACAGGCACTTGGCGCCAAGTTACTGGATGCTCAAGGCGGCGAGATTGCATACGGTGGAGCAGCTTTGCAAGGGTGCCAGCAGATAGATCTTTCAACGCTAGATTCACGAATTGCTGGGGTTGAATTTGTTCTGGCTAGCGACGTTACAAATCCCCTACTTGGGGTACATGGTACAGCTCACGTTTATGCGCCACAGAAAGGTGCAAATGCAGCAGATGTTGAGACGCTTGAACGCGCACTTACACACTTCGCACAGATTGCCGGAAACGCGCATATCAATACACCGGGTGCAGGTGCTGCAGGTGGATTTGGTTATATGGCGCTCACATTTCTTAACGCAGAAGCCAGAAGCGGCATTGAGATGGTTCTTGACCTCGTGCACTTTGAAAAGCATCTTGCTGGCGCTGATTTAGTCATTACAGGTGAGGGAAAGTTTGATTCACAGAGTCTGAGCGGTAAGGCGCCCATCGGAATTTTAGAGATTGCATCAAAGCGCTCAGTGCCAGTTGCACTCATTTGTGGTCAAGCCTCGTTGAACAGTTCAGATGAAATAGTTAAGAAATTTCACTCAATCTCAGCGCTACATACATTTGAGTCAGATATTGAAAAATGCATTCACCAACCTGGTCCAATTATCGAGAAAATTGCAGCAAGCATTGCCAAGGCAGTTACTTCTTAAATATCCTTCTGCTCTACATCGTTAAGGGAGAGCCACGTGTCAGAGAACAAAGTTAGCTACGCCGGTCAGGTTGTTGTCATTACCGGTGCAGCCCGTGGCATTGGAGCCGCTACTGCACGTTTAGTTGCGGAGCGCGGTGGAAAAGTCTTCGTGCTCGATATTGCTCGTGACGGTCTGACTTCGCTCCAAAAAGAGTTATCTCTTCCAGATAGCCAAGTTGCCACCATCGATCTTGGCAGTCAATCATCTGTGAAAGAGAATATCGATGCCATCTTTAAACTCACAGGCCGCATCGATGCGTTGATAAACACTGCAGGCGTCGTCGGTCCAACCAATGTGAAGGTAGAAGATGTGAAATGGGAAGATTTCGAATCTACTGTCCGCATCAACCTCTTCGGAACAGTCTGGCTCACTCAAGCAGTTGTGCCTTATATGAAGAAGGCTAAGTACGGGCGAATTGCTCACGTGGCATCTATCGCTGGCAAAGAAGGTAACCCAGGCATGACGCCTTACAACGTCTCTAAGTCAGGAATGATTGGCTTTGTTAAGGGCGTAGCTAAAGAGATTGCACCCGATGGAATCACCATCAACTCACTAGCACCTGCCGTTATCCGCACTCCGATGAATGCCGATACCAGTGATGAAACTTTGAAATACATGATTTCGCGAATCCCAATGGGCCGCGTTGGAGAAGCAGAAGAAGTCGCCGAGATCTTGGCCTTCATGGGATCTAGCGCTTGTTCATTTACGACAGGCTTTACCTTTGATGCATCAGGTGGACGAGCTACTTACTAGCCTTCGTCAATCATCTCTGCATAAATTTGCGAGCGGTAACTCACACCGAGATCCTTGAAGATCTTCTTCAAATCTGATTTCACGGTATTCACGCTGATGCCTTGGGCATCTGCAATCTCTTGATTATTGAGTCCTTTAATTACAAGATTGACAGTTTCGCGGTGGCGATCATTCAGGGATTCAATCTTGCGCTTCATTGAAGTCGTAGGAGGCTCGAGCGAAACAACCTTTTCATCACGAGCCTTGTCAAGGTAGGTTTCAAAGAGGCGACCAAGAGATCGAAGTAGCTCAATATCTCGGCTCTTTCCTGCACCGGGTGTTCCGAAGGCAAGAGATAAGCAATAGCTTGAATCTTTATCCCAATGAATTGGCTGGCAGAGAATCTCTTCAATGCCAAGTTTCTCTCTAAAGAGTGCGCTCTGTGGGTACTTCTCTAACCATGCCTCTTTGCTAGGCAGGTAAACATCTTCGCCAGAATTAAGGCAATCTATAGTTGGAAACTGCGTTGTTGTGCGTAGCCAGCTCAAGCCGACTAAAGATTCTTGGTCTAGCCCCGAGCTGGCGAGAATAAAGAGATCGCCCGTTGAAGTCTTTTCAGTCAGCGCAACATATACAGCATTATCTTCAGCCAAAACCTTCTTATGCAGATTGCTAAGAATCTCTTGCAAATCAGAAGGCGCGCCGAGTAGGTATCCTGCAAAGTCTTCAACTCTCTTCACAGACTTATCATCCTCTGTACTAGATGAACAATTCAAAATAATTGAAGGTCAATTCCTTAATAGTTGATGTGAGAAATCCACAGTAGCCCCGACGGGATTCGAACCCGCGTAGCTGGCTTGAGAAGCCAGAGTCCTAGGCCGCTAGACGACGGGGCCCTAGTTCTTCAATTTCACAAGACCTTCGGTCTTTGAAATCCATGCATATTATGAAGTTGTTCTCTGTACTGCGCTGGGGTACCAGGACTCGAACCTAGACTTACTGAACCAGAATCAGCAGGGCTGCCAATTACCCCATACCCCAATAACTTTTTCGCGCTTGGCGGCGCAAGGCAGAAGTTTACCTTAAGAAAATAGGGAAAATTACAGCGACAAAGCCAGCGAAATACGGGCGAGGCAGGCCTGCTTACCTAGCAACTCCATTGATTCAAAGAGCGGTGGCGAGATTGTGCTACCGGTCGTTGCAATTCGAAGAGCAGTAAATGCAATTCGTGGTTTAAGCCCCATCTCTTCAATGAGTGAGGCGCGTAAGGCAGCTTCAATTGATTCATGGCTCCAGGTTGAAAGCTGCTCCAAATCAGATTGTGCACGCTTCAGAATTGATTTAGCGCTCTCATCATTCACCTTTGAAACTGCATCGCTATCGATTGCAAACTCTTTTACGAAGAGGAATTTGAGTAGCTGAGGAGCTTCATCTAACTTCACGATGCGCTCTTGGATCAAAGGTAGCGCCTGCTTCACAAGCGCAATCTCTGCATCAGTGCCCTCGATGATTGCAGCCTTCTTAAGAAAGGGAATCGTCCACTGTGCAAAGTCTTCAACGCTTAAGGCGCGAATCTTGTCGCCATTAATTGCTTCTAACTTCTTCATATCAAAACGAGCTGGCGATGAGTGCACTTTTTCGACGGTAAAGAGCTCAGTGAGCTCCTTCATCGTGATGTTTTCGCGATCATCACCTGGTGACCAGCCAAGAAGTGCAAGATAGTTACAGATTGCTTCAGGCAAATAACCTTGTTCGCGATACCAGGCAATCGAGACTTCGCCATTGCGCTTGGATAACTTGGCATTATCTTGGCCCATCACAAATGGCAGGTGGGCAAATACTGGGTAATCATCTTCAGCAACGCCCATCGCCTGATAGACGCGAATCTGTCGTGGCGTTGATGAGAGCAGATCTTCTCCACGTAGTACATGGGTAACGCCCATCAGGACGTCATCTACTGCAACAGCAAGCGTGTAGAGCGGTGAGCCATCGGCTCGGACAAGAACGAAGTCAGGTACAAATTTGTGATCAAAGGTCACTTCGCCGCGGATTTCATCGACAAAGGTAGTAGTGCCTTCCGGCATACGCATGCGGACTACGCCTTCGCGACCTTGAGCCTTGAAAGCTTCGATTTGATCTGCAGTCAGCTCACGGCAGTGACCGTTATAACCTGGTGCAACATTTGCTTTGCGCTGTTCTTCGCGGACTGCTTCAAGTTCTTCCGGTGAGCAGTAACAGTAGTAAGCATCTTTTTGATCAAGGAACTTCTGTGCCCAGTGCGCATAGATATCTAAACGCTGTGATTGCAGGTAAGGACCATTTGGTCCACCGACTTCTGGACCTTCATCCCACTGCAGACCAAGCCACTTCAAAGTATCGATAGCTGCCTGAATATATTGATCAGTAACTCGGGTGGTGTCGGTATCTTCAATACGAAATAGGAATGTGCCACCTGTGTGGCGGGCATATGCCCAATCAAAGAGCGCGGTACGGATATTGCCAACGTGTAAATCACCAGTCGGTGATGGTGCAAAACGAACTTTTACCTTTTTTGCGCTCATGCTCGTGCACTCACCTTATTTGTTAGTTGGCCAAGACCTTCGATGGAGATTGCAACAGTAGATTTTTCAGGCATTGGTCCGATTCCAGCAGGTGTGCCGGTGATGATGACATCTCCTGGAAGCAGCGTCATTACCTGGGTAACAAAGTGCACGATATCGGCGACCTTAAAGATCATGTCAGAAAGTTTGGCATCTTGCTTGATTTCACCATTAAGAGTTGTGGCGATGCGCTGATTTCCTGGAACAAACTCGGTCTCAATCCATGGGCCAATCGGGCAGAAAGTATCGAAAGACTTGGCGCGCATCCATTGGCCATCTTTCTTCTGAATCTCGCGACAGGTGACGTCATTTGCCATGGTGTAACCAAAGATCACATCGTTGACGCGCTCTTTAGGGACTTCTTTGCAGACTCGACCAATAACGATGGCGAGCTCTGCTTCGTAATCAATAGTTGGTGCAATCGATGGCCAGACAATCGTGTCGCCTGGGCCAATCACTGAAGTATTTGGCTTTAAGAAGATGATCGGTTCATCGGGCACTACCCCACCCATTTCAGCAGCATGATCGGCGTAGTTCTTACCGACGGCCACAATCTTAGAGCGCGGAATTACCGGCGCCAGAAGGCGGACCTTGGTGAGCTCGACTTTAGCGGCGGTCTTTTGAATGCCATGATAAATCGGGTCTCCTGCAATGATTGAAATCTGATTATCTTCTTCGAGAATTCCAAAGAGTGGGTCGCTGCCGAGTCCTGCATCAGGCTGCGGAGAGAATCGAACGACGCGCATTGGCCAATCTTATCTTTTGTGAGGCGATATTCCTAAAGCGAGGTTTCTTTGCCGTTAGCGCTGATGTAAAAGACTGTTGCAGTTGGTGCGAAATCCTTAATCGCCTTGCTATTTGCAGGCTCTGTGCCACATGCAACAACGCTTTCGATTCCAGTGATTCCTGATGCAAGCGCAACCGTCAACACAGCTTCAAAGGCATCTAGGTTTAATGATGGCGATGTGATGTTGATAGCAACATATGTGCGCCCGGTGTTATCGCGCAACGCCGCAGCCTGTGCTGCACCGCTGCGAGCAAGAGTTGCGGTAGCAAGGGTGACGAGCTTGTTATCTTCTGGATTATTCATGCTCTTCAACCTCCTTTTCAACGCGCTCAATAATAACTGAACTGATACGACGTCTACGTCCGATTGGGCGCTCTGATGTTACTGACCAACCCTGTAGTTCAATGGTTGAGCCGGCAATTGGTACGCGGCCAAGTTTTTCAGCCATATATCCGCCGATTGTGTCGACATCTTCGTATTCTTCGCGATCAATTTCAATGTCGAGCGCATCAGCTAAATCTTCGACGTGCATAGTCGCTTTTGCGCGGGCCTTCTTTTCACTGATCCAAGTAAATGTCTCAACCCCATCATCGTATTCATCGGCGATCTCGCCCACGATTTCTTCGATGATATCTTCGATAGTGATGATTCCAGCAGTTCCACCGTATTCATCGACAACAATCGCTAAGTGAATCTGATCGCGCTGCATCTCTTTGAGTAGCTCTGCCGCCTCTTTATTTTCAGGGACAAAGACTGCTGGACGGATATGTTGCTCAACTTTTTCAGTTGTTTCAGCTTCATGGTGGTCGAGAGCGCGCTTTGCTAAATCTTTTACATATGCAATACCAATGATGTTATCGATACCAGTACCGACGACAGGAATACGTGAATACCCAGAACGTAGCGCCAGTGATAACCCTTGGCGCAAGGTCTTATCGCTTTCAATCCAGACCATATCGGTGCGCGGCACCATCAATTCGCGGACCAAGGTATCGCCGAGTTCGAAGACGTTGTGAATCATCTCGTGTTCATCGGATTCAACCAGCCCGCGGTTGTGGGCATGATCCATCAAGTCGCGTAGTTCGTTCTCATTGGTAAATAGACCTGCGGCAAAACCTTTAAAGGCCAAGGTAAGTTTTTTGCGAATATTGATCACTTCTGTGACCACTCCTTCACTATCTTCTCTTGTAGGGCAAACATAACTTTTTCCTCGTCAGGATCGGCATGGTCATAGCCGAGGATATGTAAGAGGCCATGGGTGGCCAATATATAGATTTCGTGTTCAGTGCTATGACCTGCATCTAACGCTTGCTTAGCTGCAACTGCTGGCGCAATCACAATATCTCCGAGCGTCACGATATCGCCTCTCTTTTCAGGCATATCCATCGGAAATGAAAGTACATCGGTCGGTCCAGGTTCGTCCATCCACTTGATATGAAGTTCTTCCATCTCTTGTGGATCTACAAATGTCAGAGAAATTTCGCATTCAGGGTTGAGTTCCATGTACTCAATCCCAAAGTTAAGAAGAGTATGCATCTGAGTTTCAGGCACCAAGGCGCCAGAGCGATTTACTATTTCAACGGTCATATGGGATTAGTTGTTACGAATTGGGCGAGGAACTGATTTAGTCGCCTCAAATGTGTCATACGCCTTAACGATGTCGCCAATCAGACGATGGCGAACAACATCTTCGGTAGTCAGATCCATAAATGAAATATCAGCAACGCCGCCCAAAATATCGCGGATGATGGCAAGTCCAGAACGTTGTCCATTTGGCAGATCGGTCTGTGTGACATCGCCGGTGATGACCATTTTGGAACCAAAGCCAAGGCGAGTCAGGAACATCTTCATCTGTTCAGGTGTGGTGTTCTGCGCTTCATCCAAAATAACGAATGCATCGTTAAGTGTGCGGCCACGCATAAATGCCAGCGGAGCTACTTCGATTACGCCAGTCTGCATCAGGCGTGGAATGGCTTCTGCATCAATCATGTCGTGAAGCGCATCAAAGAGTGGACGCAGGTAAGGATCAATCTTTTCACCTAGCGTGCCCGGTAAGAATCCCAGCTTCTCGCCCGCTTCAACTGCAGGACGAGACAAGATAATGCGATTTACCTTCTTCGCCTGTAGCGCAGCTACAGCCTTTGCCATCGCAAGGTATGTCTTTCCAGTTCCAGCAGGTCCAATACCAAAGGTAATTGTGTTCTCTTCAATCGCATCGACATAGAGCTTCTGATTTGCTGTCTTTGGTCTAATAGTGCGACCACGGTTAGAGACAATATTGAGCGAGAGAACTTCAGCTGGGCTCTGTGTTGGTTCAGTCTCTAGCATTGCAATTGAACGTTTGACAGCATCTACTGTCAGGGCTTGTCCCGAGCGAATAACAACCATCATCTCGTTGATAAGTTTTTCCATCGCGATGCAATCGATATGCGGTCCACGCAGGGTAATTTCATTGCCACGTACTGTGACATTCACTGATGGGAAGGCCGCCTCGATTGCCAACATATTTGCATCTTGCGCACCGACGAGTGAAACCATCGGGATAGCTGGTGGGACCGTGATTAAAAGGCGTTCCATATGGCAGAAAATCTATCGGTATTGGTGTGAAATCACCACACGGAGAGGGCGGTGTTGACTGCGGCAAGGGCTGCCAAGCCAGCATGTGCCGAGCGAAGTACCGGACGACCCATCAGAGCCACCTTTGCGCCACTCGATGCAAAGAGGTCAACCTCTTCATCTGTCAGCCCTCCTTCTGGGCCGATGATGATGACTACTTTTTGTGCGCCAGGTTTAACCAGCTCTGAGACTTTCTGTGTCGCAGATTCGTGAAAGACGATTGCTAGATCTGCTTTAGCAATCTCATCAACGACAATATTTGTTGAGGCAACACCAATAACCTGCGGGATTCTAAAGCGGCGAGATTGTTTACTTGCTTCGCGCGCTGTGACCTGTAACTTTTCAATCTTGTCATCTGATTTACCGATACTTCTGGCTGCTTTCCACATCACAATCTGATCAACGCCACCTTCAGCGCAGAGCTCGATGGTCTCCTTGATGCGATCACCTTTAGGAATTGCTTGAATGACGGTAAAGTTCACTGGCAATACTTCTTGATAACCACTTTCTAAAACCTTTACCTGCGCTGATTTCTTGCCGGCAGTTACAACTTGAACTCGTGACCATCGGCCTGCACCATCCGAGAGGTTGAAGATTTCACCGGTTCCGATACGCAGTACTCGGACCGCATGGACTGCATCATCATTTGCAAATTCATATATCTGACCTACTTCTGTAGGTAAATCATCAACGAAGAAGAGGCTCAGCATTAACGACCGAAGGCATCTCTAAATTTGGAGAACATGCCTTCACGCTGCCCCTTAATCTTCACATCGCCATCGCGCTCACCGCGAGATTTAGCGAATTCTTTGAGTAACTTCTCTTGGTCGCGGCTTAACTTCTGTGGAGTTGCCACATCGACATGCACGATTAGATCACCGCGGTGAGTGCTGCGCAGGCGAGTCATGCCCTTGCCTTTCACAGAGATCATCGCACCGCTCTGTGTTCCAGCCTTGATATCAACTTTGACTGGGCCATCAAGAGTTTCCACGTTCACAGTTGTGCCGAGTGAGACAGCAGCGATAGAGACTTCAATGGCCACATGTAAGTTGTCGCCATCACGGAGCAAGAACTCGTGTTCCTTTTCAACAATCTCAACATAGAGATCTCCGGCAGGACCACCACCAGCACCGACTTCTCCACGACCTGCCATCTGAATCCGATTTCCAGTTTCTACGCCTGCTGGAACTTTGACGTTAATCGTCTGTCGTGCGCGCACACGTCCATCGCCGGCGCATTCACGGCATGGATCTGTGATGACGCTGCCATAACCAGAACAGTTATTGCAAGGTCTAGAAGTCATCACTTGGCCCAAGAATGATTTCTGAACAAACTGAGTTTCGCCGCGTCCTTTACAGACAGGACACATTGATGGCGCAGAGTTATTCGCTGTTCCTTGTCCTTCACATTTAGTGCAGACAACTGCAGATTCGAGAGTGATATCGCGCTCTGTTCCAAAGCATGCTTCATTGAGATCTACCTCTATGCGAATAAGTGCATCTTGTCCCTGACGCATACGTGGACGTGGTCCGCGATTTCCGCCGCCGCCAAAGAAGGCATCCATGATGTCGCTAAAGCCACCACCGAATCCCCCACCAAAACCTTGGCCACCCATGTCATATTGCTGGCGCTTCTGAGGGTCACTTAATACATCGTATGCCGCAGTTACTTCCTTAAATTTATTCTGAACTTCCGGATCAGGATTCACATCCGGATGAAGTTCGCGAGCAATCTTGCGATAAGCCTTCTTAATCTCATCCTGAGATGCGCCACGGTCGATGCCGAGAAGATCGTAAAAGTCAGCCATTACTTGGAGCTCTCTGTGATAAATCGACTGACATAGCGAGCAACAGTTGAAACTGCTGCAATAGAGCTGGCGTAATCCATGCGGGTAGGCCCAAGAATTCCAAGCGATGCATCTGAACCATAACCTACTGTGACAAGAGAGGTTGTCTGCAAGCTGCTATCTGGTTGTTCGCTGCCAATGGTCACGTGCACTGTTGAATGTGCATCTCCAAGCAAGCGCAGCAAGACCACTTGTTCTTCTAGCGCTTCGAGAATTGGTGAAAGCGTTGCACCTAAATCTTCTCCAGAACGTGCGAGGTTGGCAGTTCCAGAAATCGCCATCATCTCGCGTCCATGTGATTCGCCAATGTTGGGATACTTAACAACTGCAACCTGCTTAGTGATATCAGCAAGTAACTTGGCGCTGCGCTTAACTACATCATCGAGATCAATAGCGCCTTCTAAGAAAGTTTCAATAGCGCGACGTTCAGCAGTTGATAACGGCTTTACAGTTGCCAACTTATCTACGAAGAGGCGATAGCCGCGATCTGTGGGAATTCGACCAGCGCTTGTGTGAGGCTGAGTGATCAAACCTTCTTCTTCAAGGACAGCCATCTCGTTGCGTATGGTCGCCGGACTAATGCCAAGGGCGCGCTTATCGGCAATCGCTTTTGAACCCACTGGTTCTTGGGTTTGGACATATTCATCGACGATTGCTCGAAGAATCTCGAGGCGGCGATCAGTTGTCATAGTTTGGCAATCTTATCGCGTGCCAATTACCGAAGCATTTCGTGCGTAATGCGGTCGGCAATCAGACGCCCTGTTGCAGTCAGCGCCAGTGAGTCTTCTCGTTCAATCACATGGCCGCTCTTGATGTACTCCATGCTCCGTTCGTACTGTGCCACTGTCAGCGCTGCCTTCTTGACGCCTTGTGGCATGCGGATTGCGAGCATGATGTATTCAGATTTTTTCTCTAAATCACCAAGTACTTCAGAGTCCTTAATTGGAGAGCTGCCTGCAAATACCTTCTCTTTGTACGCGTTTGGATGCTTCACATTCCAGAAACGCTTCTGATCGATATGTGAATGGGCTCCAGGTCCTAGGCCCCACCAATTTTTTGATTTCCAGTATGCAATATTGTGGCGACATTCATGTCCTGGCTTTGACCAGTTAGAAAGTTCGTACCATTTCAGACCTTTTTGCAGACATTGTTGGTCTACAAGTAAATACATATCTGCCATGAGATCATCATCAGGCATCGTGTATTCACCACGCTTAATCTGTGCCGCCAGCTTCGTACCTTCTTCAATGATAAGAGCGTAGGCGCTGATGTGATCGATATTGAGGGAGAGCGCTTCCTTTACAGTTGCGGCCCAATCACTTAAGGATTCACCAGGCGCTCCATAAATCAGGTCAACGCTTACAGATCCAAAACCTGCAGTCCGAGCCATATCGACAGCTTTTCTCACATTCTCAGGGTTGTGAGTGCGGTCGAGAACTTTCAATACTTCAGGATTGGCCGACTGCATTCCAAATGAGATGCGATTAAAACCAACTGCAATCAACTCGTTTAGTTTCTCTTGAGTTACAGAATCTGGGTTAGCCTCAAGTGTTATCTCGCAGTCTTCAGTAACTCCGTTACGTTCCTTGATTGCTGCAATGACTCTGCCCAAATCCTTTGGCGGTAGCAGCGATGGGGTACCTCCCCCAAAGAAGATTGTGGGGACTACATCTGTGGGCGTGGTGTCGAGTTCGCGCAAAACTGCATCGATGTAATCACCTGAAACTATCTCGAGGGTTGCACCATCTTGAAGCTCAGCGGGTGTGTAAGTATTAAAGTCACAATAACCACAACGTCTTACGCAGTAAGGAATATGAACGTAATAGGAGAGCATGGCAATCCTTAGGATTCGAGCTTGCGCGCTGCTTTAATCTTCTCAATATCAGCATCGGTAGCAAGGGCGGCGACGAAGGCTTCTTGTGGAACTTCAACGCGTCCCACCATCTTCATGCGCTTCTTGCCTTCTTTCTGCTTCTCAAGAAGTTTGCGCTTACGTGAAATATCTCCGCCGTAGCACTTAGCAAGAACATCTTTACGAATCGCACGGATTGATTCGCGGGCGATAATGCGAGAGCCAATCGCTGCCTGGATAGGAACTTCGAACTGCTGGCGCGGAATGAGTTCGCGCAACTTGCCTGTCATCATCACGCCATATGAATATGCCTTATCGCGGTGAACAATGGCGCTAAAGGCATCTACTGCTTCGCCTTGCAACAAGATATCGACCTTGACCAAGTTGCCTTCTTCATCACCCATCTCTTCATAATCAAGAGATGCATAGCCACGAGTGCGGCTCTTGAGCTGATCAAAGAAGTCAAAGACGATTTCAGCAAGAGGCAAGGTGTAGCGAATTTCGACGCGATCTTCAGAGATGTAATCCATGCCCAGCATCACGCCACGGCGATCTTGACAGAGCTCCATGATGGTTCCGATAAATTCGGCAGGCGCCAAAATTGTTGATTTAACGATTGGCTCTTTCACATTGTTGATCTTGCCATCAGGAAATTCTGATGGGTTGGTAACGATGTGCTCTTTGCCGTCTTCCATAGTGACGCGATAAACCACGTTGGGAGCTGTTGAAATCAAATTAAGTTTTGCTTCGCGCTCTAGACGTTCGCGCACAATTTCCATGTGAAGTAGCCCAAGGAAGCCGCAACGGAAGCCAAAGCCAAGAGCTGCTGAGCTTTCTGGTTCATAGACAAGGGCCGCATCGTTGAGTTGCAACTTTTCTAGCGCATCGCGCAAGACAGGAAAATCTGCGCCATCGAGTGGGAAGAGACCTGAGAAGACCATCGGCTTGGGATCTTTATATCCACCGAGAGGCTCTTTGGTGGGACGCGCAAAGTTGGTGATGGTGTCACCGACGCGTGATTGGCGAACATCCTTAACACCAGTAATCAAATAACCTACTTCACCAACTCCTAGGCCCTTTGATGGCAGCGGTTCTGGCGAGATAACGCCAACTTCGAGCGCTTCGTGTTTTACACCAGTTGAAAACATTTGGATTTGTTCGCGTGGATTGATACGACCATCGACAACGCGAACGTAGGTAACAACGCCGCGATAGGCATCATAGACAGAGTCAAAGATAAGTGCGCGTGCGGGTGCATCAGGATCTCCAACAGGTGCTGGAATCTGAGCGATGATTTGATCAAGCAAATCTGCTACGCCATCACCGGTTTTACCTGAGACGCGTAAGACATCTTCGACTTTGCAGCCAATGAGACCCGCAAGTTCTGCCGCAAACTTTTCAGGTTGTGCATTAGGAAGATCAATTTTATTGAGCACTGGAATGATGGTGAGGTTGTTTTCCATCGCAAGATAAAGATTGGCCAGAGTCTGAGCTTCGATTCCCTGCGCGCAGTCCACGAGTAAGACAGCGCCTTCGCAAGCTGCAAGGGATCGAGAAACTTCATAGGTAAAGTCAACGTGGCCAGGTGTATCGATCATATTGAGGACATATTCCTGTCCATCAAGACCGCTACGCCATGGCAGACGCACTGCCTGAGATTTAATGGTGATGCCGCGCTCGCGTTCAATATCCATACGGTCGAGATATTGGGCGCGCATATTGCGGGCTTCAACTACTTCAGTAATTTGGAGCATGCGATCGGCAAGAGTTGATTTGCCGTGATCGATATGGGCGATGATGCAGAAGTTGCGAATCTGCGCCGGATTAGTTGATGCCGGTTGCGGAGCCTTGGCAATCGAGATTGCAGGCACTTAAGCGACCTCTACCTTCGAATTATCTTTAGAAGCTGAGGTTAAATTAACGAACGCCGGCTTTAGCAGCAGCCTTAGCCATTGAAGACTTCTTATTTGCAGCCGCGTTCTTGTGAATAACACCCTTTGAGACCGCAACATCGAGAGCCTTTGATGCCGCACGGAGTTCAGCGGTAGTTGCAGCAGCGTCACCCTTAGCAACTGCTTCGCGGAACTTGCGAACAGCAGTCTTGATAGATGATGAGACAGACTTGTTGCGAAGGTATGCCTTCTCATTTGTCTTAATACGCTTGATCTGCGACTTGATATTTGCCACGTGTATTGCTCCGATTTATCTGTTTTAGCCAAACCTTGTGATTTGTGCAGGAGCGTAGGTTATCAGCGTGGCCCTATGACCCCAAAATCGAGATTTAGCGGGCGGAACGGGCTGAAGTGATGGTCCGAACGGCTTTTTCCAGCGCATAAATCGGGTCAGATGAGGCGCCCTTCACATCCGCATCGGCCTTGGCGATAGCTTCGACAGCGGTTGCGATTCCACGCGGAGTCCACGACTGCAACTGTCTGCGCGCTTTATCGATCTGCCAAGGAGCCATACCTAATTGGCCTGCGAGTTCAAAAGATTTCGTTCCGCGATTTGTTCCAGAAACTTTTGCCATCGAACGCAGCGAAGAGGCAATCGCAGATGTGACCATCACTGGATCGGTACCTGTTTCAAGTGCACTGCGCAAAGTAACGAGAGCAACTGGCAAATTACCTTCAATAGTTGCATCGGCAACGTCAAAACCTGTTGTTTCGATACGCCCTCGATGGAACTTATCAACTATCTGTTCGTCGATTGGGCCAGCAGGAGCATCAAGTGAAATCTGTGAAACCGCTTGCTGTAATTCACGTAGGTCGCTACCGAGTGCGCCAACTAAAGCCTTAATCGCACCAGGGGTTGCCTTGCGCCCTGAATCAAGGAATAAATCTTTTACAAAGCTCTCTTTATCTGATTCCTTCTTAATTGCATCACAAGCGATGATTTCAGGTTTAGCTTTCTTGATTGCATCAAGGAGAGCCTTACCTTTGACTCCACCTTTATGAAGAAAAATCACAGTCATAGTGGAATCAGGAGAATCTAAGTATCTCGTTACTTCATCTTTCGAATCTTCGGGCAAATCTTGCAAATCCTTAAGAACCAGAGTGCGGCGCTCTGAAAAGAGCGAAGGCGCCAAGGCATCTGCAATATCCCCGGGTAGCGCATCACTGGCCGCAATAGTGGTGATCTCAGACTTTTCCTCTTTACATTGCGCAACCAACTTGGCTAGAGCGCGATCGGCAAGTGCGCCCTCTGATCCGAGCAGGAGATAGAACGAATTCACATCTCTCTCCTTTTCGGTTGCGACTCAATACTGCTAGATAGTACTTCAGTACCAAGAAAATAACCGAGTCCACCGTTTGCCACGTTGCACGGTTATGCGATGTTCTGTGGCATGAACTGCCACCGCCCCATCTGTATCGGTACGCAGAACTCTAGCCCCCGTGCGCTCTAGGGCAGAGAGAACTTCAGGTGCGGGATGGCCAAAGGTGTTTTCAGCACCAACGCTAATAATTGCTAGCTGCGGAGAAAGCTCTGTCAGTAGTTGAAAATCTTGATAGCGAGATCCGTGGTGCGAGACTTTATAGATATCGACTTCACCGATTTTTCCGACCAGCCTCTCTTGTGCCAAAGGTTCTAAGTCGCCGGCAGCAAAGAGAGTAAAATCTTTACTACGAATCGTTGTTGCAATACTCGAATTATTTGGACTGTATCCATTGCCATCTGGCCAATGCACGGTGATGTGATATTCGCCGATCTGCGCTGTTGTACCTGCATAAATGTTTCCGTACCAAGTTTGACCGATTGTGCGTCGTTTCTTGGCACCCGATAAACCTCCGACATGATCTGCGTGCGGATGAGTAAGAATTAACAACGGAATCTCTTTTACGCCTAGCTGATATAGGCAGCGGTCAATGAGTTCTGGGTCTGGGCCGACATCAATGACGATTGCGCGCTTGTTGTGTAGGTTGAGTACCAGTGCATCACCTTGGCCAATATCGCAATTTGCAATCTGCCAATCTCCTGCCGGAAAACGTTGCAGCCAAGTGAATGCCAGAATCAGAACTAAGAGAGCGGCGGCAGCTTTGCGTCTGCCCCACACCAAGAGAGCGATAAGTACGAGCGCTGTAATAAAACCATAGAGCCCCGTGCGCAGGGTAAATACTGGAAACCGTGCAGTCCACTCAGCAATTACGGTAATCCAGAGCGCAAAGGGCTTAACCAGCGCCACCAGCAACTGCGCACCCAGAGGAGTAAGCGGTGCAATCAGAGCTGCAATAAATCCCACAATCGTTATCGGTGTTACGGCAGGTGCTGCCAATACATTAGCTAGAACGCTCATGGGGCTGATGTATCCGCTGAGAGCGATGATGATGGGTGAACAGAAAACCATCGCAGCAATCGGCGCTGCCAAAATCGTTGGTTTGATTCGAGGAGCAAAGAGCAATAGCCCAGCAGTTGCTAGTACTGATAGTGCAAAGCCAGGATCACGTGCCTGAAATGGATCCAGCAAGACAACAGCTGCAATTGCAAAGCCAAGTGCGGGCAGGGAATCTCGACCGCGACGCGATGCATGTGCTGCCAATAAAACAGCGGCCATCGCAGCTGCACGCAGAACTGAAGGTGATGGGCGAACGAGTGCGATAAACGCCGCAAGAGCCAGAGCAGTTGCTAGTAATCGATAGTTGGTGCGACGGAAGATGAACTGCATCCCCCACAAAACAAAAGCCGAAACAATCGCAAAGTTAGCGCCGCTGACTGCAACCAAGTGAGTAAGGCCTGAGCGCCGCATCTCATTTTTAAACTCTTCGCTCTGCTTTGAGGTGTCGCCAATCACCATTCCAGGAATAAGCGCACCAGCATCTCCGGTCCCTGATGCAACCCGTAGACCCTGTCGTATATGCGCCAGGAAACGTGCCCACTGCGATGCTTCTTTGATTACCGTCACTTTCTTACCAACGATAAGCAAAGCTGCAACGCGACGTTCTTTACTTTTTACTACCTTGCCCTGCACAACAATCTTCTGGCCAGGTAGCAGCCCCTTCACAGAGTTCGTTGCTGCAATTACTCGTACAGGAATACGCATCTGGTGCTTTTGATCTACAAGGAGTGCTTGACCAAGGAATGAGAAGCTTGTGGGTGCAAAGTTATCGCCAAAGACCTTTGGCTTTACCTTTACGGGATCAGTTGAAAGTTGTAAAAGAACTTCAACTGAACGCCCCTGATAGCCCTGATAGCCCTGAATTTTGCTATTACCTAACGCCGCTAACCGAAGTGACATCACACCGGATCCAATAAGCAGAGCAATCAGCAGAACAGCTGAGCTCTTCTTATTGCGAAGCAGGATAAAGAGCAGGAGCGCAACCGCGGTAACTGCCCACGTTGCGCTCCAGCTCTGTATAAGTGCGCCAACCCAAACCGCGCCCCCAAGTGCGAGAGCACGGCTATCAATTACACGCGCAGCTTCTCTTTGAATTTGGCGAATGTGCTTGATCCAATTCCAGGAACTTTCATGAGATCTTCAATCGCAGTAAAAGGTCCATTTGCTTTTCGGAACGCAATAATGCGACCTGCCAGAACAGGACCAATACCATCGAGGGATTCAAACTCTTTGACGTTGGCACGATTAATCATGATGGGACCGTTCTTGCGGACGGTTTTCTTAGTTCCGCCAGAGGAAGTAAATGACTGAGATGTGGGATAGATATAGATCTGTTCGCCATCTTTAAGGATTCGTGCTTGATTTACATCAGATGCATCTGCGCCCTTCTTTAGCCCTCCTGCTGCCTTAATTGCTTCAAAGACCCGTGCATTCAGGGGAAGCGAATACACGCCAGGGTTTACTACTGCACCCGCGACATCAATCATTAGTGTTTGTTCGACAACGCTCTCGATTTCGAGAGGAATAGGCGCAGCCACGACTTCCTGCGAAGAACCACGTGCGACGAAGAGCGCTGATATCAAGACCACAAGGGCTGCAACGATTGCTAACCCTCGCTTCTGCAGCGATGAGTAATGGAGTTGGTTCCACCACGCATTTACTTGCGAGAGATATTTACCTGAGATATTTGAATTTTCCATCCGCAGATGGTGCTGTATTAATTCTTGGCAGACCCATCACGTGATGAGCGAATGTGGATAAGTTAGATAACGATATTGACAAGCTTTGGTGGACGCGCGATTACCTTTTTAGGCGCAGCTCCTGCCAATTCAGCAACAATCGAAGGCAGGGCTAGCGCCGCTGCTTCAAAGTCCGCCTCTGAGATATTTGGTGAAACGTTCATGCGATCTTTAATCTTGCCATTAATTTGAATGACTGCTTCTACTTCATCATCAATCAGAAGAGCTGGATCAACTGTTGGCCAACCAGCCAAGGCAATCGCAGGCTTATGTCCTAAGCGCTCCCACATCTCTTCGGCAGTAAATGGCGCAACGAGTGAAAGCATGATGGCGATAGCCTCAGTTGCTTCACGAACTGCTGGATCTGCAGGGCCACAACCACTGTCAATCGCCTTGCGCGTTGCATTTACTAACTCCATAACGCGAGCAACTGCCACGTTGAAACGGAAAGATTCGACGGCAAAGCCAGCATCATGAAGCGCTTTATGAGTTGCCTTGCGTAGTGAAATTTCGCCCTTACTGAAATCTACGCCAGGTGCAGATGCAACATCCCCCGAAAGACGCCACGCGCGGCTTAAAAATTTAACTGAACCCGATGGTGAAACATCGGCCCAATCCACATCATCTTCTGGAGGACCTGAGAAGACCATTGATAGACGAATCGCATCAACGCCATGGTTTTCGAGTTCATCTGAAAGACGCACTAGGTTGCCGCGAGATTTAGACATGGCAGAGCCATCCATGACAACCATGCCCTGATTAAGAAGGCGGGTAAATGGCTCGGTGAAGTCGAGCATCTTCATGTCATATAAAACTTTGGTAAAGAAACGCGAATACAACAAGTGCAAGATTGCATGGGTTACACCGCCGACATATTGATCAACTGGTAGCCAGGTATCAATCTCTGCGCGGTTAAATGGTTCGGTTGCACTCGTAGATGACGGGTAACGCAGGTAGTACCACGATGAATCAACGAAGGTATCCATCGTGTCGGTATCTCGCATGGCAGGGCCTGCGCACTTGGGACACTTGGTATTCACCCATTCAGTTGCGGCAGCAAGCGGTGACTGCCCCTTTGGCTTAAGGTCTAAGCCTTTAGCATCTGGAAGCAGAAGTGGAAGTTCGGAGTCAGGAACAGCGACTTCGCCGCACTTATCGCAGTGAACGATAGGAATTGGTGTGCCCCAATAACGCTGGCGAGATACCAACCAATCGCGCAGACGATAGTTACGTGCTGACTTTCCAAGACCATCAGCTTCTAGCTGCTTGTTGATTGCAGTAATAGCTTCATCTTTGCTCAAACCATTAAGTGGCCCTGAATTAATGAGCTTCCCATCGCCTGTTGTAGCGATTCCAGTTTCATTAGGATCTTCTTCGCCAGTTTCAACAACGACGCGAACTGGGAGCTTCATAGCCCGGGCAAAATCCAAGTCGCGCTGATCGTGAGCAGGAACTGCCATGATGGCGCCAGTTCCGTAATCGGCAAGTACATAATCAGATGCCCAGATCGGTAACTTCTCGCCATTAACTGGATTGATTGCAAAGCGCTTTAAATCCACACCTGACTTAGGGCGATCAGTTGCAAGGCGATCGATGTCGGAGGCTGCCTTAATCTTTTCAAGATAAGAAGTAAATTCAGCCTCGACAGGAGAACCCGCTGCGAGCTCTGCAGCAAAAGCAGAATCTGCTGCAACCACCATAAATGTCGCTCCATACAAAGTATCGGGACGAGTTGTGTAGATAGTTACAGGTTCATTGCGGCCTTCAATAACAAATTTAACGTTGGCTCCTTGTGAGCGACCGATCCAGTTGCGCTGCATGAGCAAGACTTTCTCAGGCCACTTACCCTCAAGTTGTTCCATGTCATCAAGAAGACGATCTGCGTAATCAGTAATCTTGAAATACCACTGATTGAGCTTCTTCTTAGTGACAGCAGAATCACAACGTTCGCATAGTCCCGCTACTACTTGTTCATTGGCCAATACTGTCTGGCACCCTGGACACCAGTTAACCGCAGAATCTTTACGATAGGCCAAGCCACGGTCATGAAGTTTGGTAAAGAGCCACTGGTTCCACTTGTAGTACTCAGGGTCGCAGGTATTAAAGACGCGATCCCAATCGAAGGAACAGGCATAGCGACGCATTGAAGATTTCTGCGTTGCAATATTTTCGTAGGTCCAAATACGTGGATCTTCATTGCGCTTAATCGCAGCATTTTCAGCAGGAAGGCCAAAAGCATCCCAACCGATTGGGTGCATGACGTTAAAACCTTTTTGAATCCAATAGCGAGCAATGACATCACCGAGCGCATATGCCTCGGCATGGCCCATGTGAAGATCACCCGATGGATATGGAAACATATCGAGTACATACTTTTTAGGGCGCGGATCATCGGCGCGACCTGATTTAAATGGTTCTAGCTTGTCCCAGATTGGGAGCCACTTCTCTTGAACGTAGGCGAAGTCATACGCCTGGTGTTCAGATGAAGTTTCCATTAGTCCATTCTATCTACAGAGCGCTGATCAAAACTTTTGTGGAGATAAGGGGAATCGAACCCCTAACCTCTTCCATGCCATGGAAGCGCGCTACCAATTGCGCCATATCCCCTCGAACAAAAAGGTACTTTACCGCACTGAATCAGGTATGACTGCCCCAGATTCTTCGCCGTATACAGGCTCTGGAATCGAACCAGCATTGTGTT
>VFQS010000346.1_pt1 | contig 55872 bp, 56 predicted proteins | sample 3512361 | NCBI WGS metagenome assembly VFQS01 (sample SAMN10412375, study PRJNA504923) | tailings metagenome | isolation source: Relicate 1 Philex TSF3 active mining | place: Philippines | reverse complement strand
GGCGCAATGAGACCTGCTGGCCGTTTTCCCCCGCTGCTTCCCGACCTAGGACGTTGTCCATCGGCACATAGCGTTCGTCGGCACCGATCATCAGCACTTTCCAGCGTTTGCCCGTGTAGGGATGCGGATAGTCCGCGCCAGCGAGATCGGATTTGGGCGCGGTGAACTGGCTCAGCGAATAGGGCGAAGGAAAGAATGCATTGTCCTCGGCCGGATCAGGGGTCGGGCACTTGTCGTCAACAAGGGCTGGCATGGGGCACTCCACAAGAGGTTACGCACCCGCTTGTTCGCGCTTGGACCGCCCATGACAAGGAGGGAAATCCCTCAATATCATAATGTTCCTGCGTCAGAGGATGGTTTCCGGTTCAATGGCCGGGGAAGTCCATCAGGGCACTGACAGCGACATCCAGCGCACGAAGCCGGTTCGCGCCGCCGAGATCCGGCAGGTCGATCACGAACAGGGCATGGTCCACCAGTGCGCCGGCACTCCGCAGCAACTTCACCGCAGCCGTCGCCGTGCCGCCCGTGGCGATCAGGTCGTCGATGATAACCACTCGCTGCGCCGACCCGATCGCGGTCGGGTCTACTTCCAGCGTATCGGTTCCGTATTCCAGTGCATAGTCGATCGACAGCACTGGCACCGGCAACTTGCCCGGCTTGCGGATCGGCAGGAACGGCAAGGCGAGCCGCGCGGCGACGGCCGCGCCAAAGATGAAACCGCGCGCCTCCATTCCGGCAATGGCCTCGGCCCTTGCGGCGGTGGCCTGCGTTGCCAGCAGTTCGATCGTGGCGGCAAATCCCGCGCCATCCGCAATCAGGGTGGTGATGTCGCGAAACAGGATGCCCGGCTTGGGAAAGTCCGGAACGGTCCGGATCAGCGCTTTCAGGTCTTCAGCGGTCATGCGGTTACCTTGCTACCAAAGAGAAACGCCCCCTGCACCGGGGTGCAAGGGGCGTGCTCATGTCCACCATCCGGCGGGACCAGGGCTTAGTGGCCCTTCTTGTCCGCCCAGACGTTGCGATATGCCATGTAGGCCAGCACGGTCGTGAAGAGCAGGAAGCCCATCCACCACAGGCCGGTCTGGCGGCGCTTTTCCAGTTCCGGTTCAGCAGTCCAGACGAGGAACGCCGAAACGTCCTTCGACATCTGGTCCACGGTCGCCTTGGTGCCGTCGCTGTAGGTCACCTGGCCTTCGCTGGTGATCGGCGCCGGCATCGACAGGTTCAGGTTCGGGAAGAACCGGTTGTAATACAGGCCATCGGGCGTCTTGGCATCGGGGAACGCCTTGATCAGCTCGGCCGGCTGCTCGGAATAACCGGTCAGCAGCGAGTGGATATAGGCTGCGCCGCCGTGACGGGCCTTGGTGATCAGCGAGAGATCAGGCGGAACGCCCTTGCCGGCATAGGTCACGTGCGGGAACTTGTCCGAGGGCATGCCCGGACGGTCCTTGAACTCGCCGGTCAGCGGGTCCTGCGCGTTGATCGTGTAGCTGGCGGCAATCGCCTTCACTTCGGCTTCGTTGTAGCCCAGCGCCGACAGGTCGCGGAACGCCACGTGCTTCAGCGAGTGGCATGCGGCGCAGACTTCCTTGTAAACCTGGAAGCCGCGCTGCAGCTGCTGCTTGTTGTACTTGCCGAAAATGCCGTCGCTGGCGAGCGAGAGCTTTTCCGGGTGTTCATAGAACGTGGCTTCGACGGTCTTGGCCGGGGGTTCCGTCACGAAGCTGTAGGCCCCGGTCCCGAAGGCCAGCAGCAACGCAAGCGAGAAGAACGCGCCGACGAGGATGGAGAAGATGCGGATCATGGGTCTCTCTTGTCCCTCGCTGGAGTTCAGGCCTTGGCGCCGAGCGCCGCCTGCCCGTCATGGCCGAGCACGCTTTCCGTGATCGAGAAGGGCAGCGGATCGGGCCGTTCGATCGAGGAAACGATCGGCACAATCACGAAGAAGTGGAGGAAGTAGTACAGCGAGGCGATCTGGCTGATCATCACGAACGGCTCTTCCGCCGGCGCACCGCCGCAGTAGGCCAGGATCGCGACGTCGAGCACGAGCACCCAGAAGAACTTCCGGTAAAGCGGACGATACTTGGCCGAGCGCACCGGCGACTTGTCGAGCCAGGGGAGGAAGAACCACACCAGGATCGCGCTGAACATGGCGAGCACGCCCATCAGCTTGGCCGGAACGATCAGGAAGTCGACCGTGAAGGCGCGCAGGATCGCGTAGAACGGCCAGAAGTACCATTCCGGAACGATGTGCGCCGGGGTCTGCATCGGGTTCGCCGGAATGTAGTTGTCCGGGTGACCCAGGGCGTTCGGCATGAAGAACACGAACGCGCTGTAGATCAGCATGAACAGGCCGACCGTCCAGCCGTCCTTCGCCGTGTAATACGGGTGGAACGGCACGGTGTCGCTCTTGCTCTTCACTTCGACGCCCGTCGGGTTGGTCGAGCCGTTGATGTGCAGCGCCCAGATGTGGAGGATCACCACGCCCAGGATTACGAACGGCAGCAGGAAGTGCAGCGAGAAGAAGCGGTTGAGCGCGGCGTTGTCGGGCGCGAAACCGCCCAGCAGCCATTCACGCAGCGGATCGCCGACCAACGGGATCGCGCTGAACAGACCGGTGATCACCTGCGCGCCCCAGAAGCTCATCTGGCCCCACGGCAGCACGTAGCCCATGAAGGCGGTCGCCATCATGAGCAGGAAGATCACGACGCCTAGCAGCCACACCATTTCGCGCGGCGCCTTGTACGAACCGTAATAGAAACCGCGGAAGATGTGGGCATAGACCACCACGAAGAACGCCGAAGCGCCGTTGGCATGGCCATAACGCAGCATCCAGCCCCAGTTGACGTCGCGCATGATGTGCTCGGTCGAGTCGAAGGCAACCAGCGTGTTGGGCGCATAATGCATGGCCAGCACGACACCGGTGATGATCTGGATCATCAGGCACAGCCCGGCAAGGAAGCCGAAGTTGTACATGTAGTTGAGGTTGCGCGGAACCTCGTACCCGCCGCCGACCGCGTTGTAGACGAGGCGCGGGAGGGGAAGCTTTTCATCCATCCACTGCATCAGCGGATGGCTCGGCTTGTATTCGTTTGCCCAGGGGAAGCTCATGATGGTCTACCTCAGCCGATCTTCACGACGGTGTCGGACAGGAATTCGTATTCCGGAACCTGCAGGTTCAGCGGCGCGGGGCCCTTGCGGATGCGGGCGGCAACGTCATAGTGCGAGCCGTGGCACGGGCAGAAATACCCGCCGAATTCGCCCTTCACCTCGCCCTCGGCAACGCCCGACGGCACGCAGCCCAGGTGGGTGCAGACGCCCATCGTGATCAGCCAGTTCTCATGGCCTTCCTGGGTGCGTTCGGCCAGCGTCTGGGGATCGCGCAGCGAAGCAACGTCAACCTTGTCCGCTTCGGCGATTTCAGCCGGGGTCAGGTTGCGAATGAAGACCGGCTGCTTGCGGAAGATCGCTTTGATCGCCTGGCCCGGCTCGATCGCGCTGAGATCGACTTCGGTCGAGCTGAGCGCCAGCACGTCTTCCGAGGCCGACATCTGGCTGATCAGCGGGTAAAGCGTGGCGAGACCGCCGACACCGGCCGCGCTAACCGCAGCGATATTGATGAAATCGCGCCGACGGACCCCTTCCTCTGCAGCGAGGGTCGGAGTGTCGATGCCAGCATCTTCTGCCATGGTCGAACGTATCCTGCTTCTGCTGGTTTTCCCGGCAGCGCCCCTTGCGCAGCTGGAAAACCATCCCAAATCCAACGCCTGGGGAGGCTTCGCGTACTTTCGAAACCGGCCCCCTGCATCAACCGCTTGCCCACGGCGCAACACCGCTCGAACTAACGATTTGGCGCGCCTGATAGACGCAAGGGTGGCATATGCCAACAGCCATTTTTACAAGATTCGTTGCGCCGCGCTCACGCCGCTCAGGGCAGGCCGATCAGCGATATCTGGCGGCCGTAGTTCGGCTCGGCCCGATGGGTTGCCCGGCGGAAGGAATAGAAGCCCGCAGCGTCGGGATAGGTATCCAGCCCCAGCCGTTCGACCTTGGCACAACCGGCCGATTCCAGCCGCGCCGCAACATAGCCTTCCAGATCGAACTGCCAGTGCCCCGCCCGTCCCGGCGCAAAGAACCGCACGTTTCCATCGGCTTCGGCCGCGAACCGCTGATAAAAGCCGTCATCCACCTCGTAACTGGCCTGCGCGATGCAGGGACCGACCGCCGCCACGATCCGGTCGCGGCGCGCGCCCAGCGCCTCCATCGCGGCGATCGTGGAATCGGTCACACCGCCAACGGCGCCCTTCCACCCGGCATGGGCCGCGCCCACGACTCCCGCAACACGATCGGCCAGCAGCACCGGAGCGCAATCCGCCGTCACGATGCCCAGCACCAGTCCGGGCCGGTCGGTCACCAGGGCATCGGCGTGCGGACGATCCGCATCGGGCCACGGCGCGACCACCGGGACACATTCGGCTGAGTGCACCTGATACACCGTCGCCAGGCGCGCGCCGGGCAGCACCGCTTCGACGGCCAGAGCCCGGTTCTGCTGGACTGCTCCGTCCGCATCCCCAGCCCCCAGGCCCACGTTCAGCCCAGCCACCAATCCCGTCGAAACGCCGCCCCGGCGCCCCAGGAAGCCATGCGGGATGCCCGCAAGCGCATCCGCGCGATGGACTGCGACCGGTTCAGCCAAGGCTTTTGCTCACTTGTTCGAACGTATCGCGCGACAGGCTGGGCGCGGCGAGAATCCGCTCCAGCTCGGCCCGCATCAGCGAGGCGCGGCGCGGCTCAATCCGCTTCCACCGGCCCAGCGGTGCGACGAACCGGGCAGCCGTCTGCGCGTTAAGCGGGTCGAGCGCCAGGATCAGGTCCGCGATCATGCGGTAGCCCGCCCCGCTGGCGGCATGAAACGCCTGCGGGTTCACCGCCATCGCCATGTAGAGCGCGCGGACCCGGTTGGGGTTGTGCAGCGTGAAATCGGCGTGCTGCGCCAGTGCCGCGACGTGATCGAGCGCTTGCGGGTGAAGCGACCCGGCCTGGAGCGAAAACCACTTGTCGATCACCAGCGCATTGCCGGCAAAGCGCTGGTGGAACGCGGCCAGCTTGTCATCCCGCAGCGGGGTTTGCAGGCCGCACAGCACCATCAGCGCGCCCTGCCGGTCGGTCATGTTATCGGCGCTGTCGAACTGCGCGGCGGCGAGCGTGGCCGCCTCATCCGGCGCGCCTGCGGCTAGATAGACCAGCGCCTGCGTCTTCAGCTTGCGCGCGCCGCGTGCCTCGGCCGACAGGCTGTAGGGCACCGCGCTGGCGCGGGCGTGCAATTCGCGCAGCTGGGCCTTCAGGCTCGCACCAAGGTAGGCCTTGAGCGATTCGCGCTCGGCATGGATTGTGCCGGGGTCAGCCACCAGCAGTTGCTCGGCCAGATAGGCTTCGCCCGGCAGGATCATCAGTTCGCCGCGCATCAGGTCGTCCAGCGCGGGATCGGCAATGATCGCGGACAGCGCGCCGCGAATCGCCGCGCGGCCAGATTCGCGCGCTGCTGCGTCCAGCTCCCCGCCGACCGCCGCGACGAGGTGCTGGACGACCAGCTGCTGCATCGCCTCGTACCGGGCGAAGGAATCGTCATCGTGCGCGGCCAGGAACACCAGATCCTCGGCACTGGTATCCGCATCGATCGCCACTGGGGCAGAAAAGCCGCGATTGATCGACAGCACCGGGCGGCTGGCGAAACCGGGAAAGCGCAAGGTGGTTTCCGATTCGGTCAGCGTGACCAGTTGTTCGCCATCGTGCTGCCCGGTCTGCCGGTTGAACAGCGCCAGCCGCAGCGGAATAACCATCGGCTGCTTCTCGCTCTGGCCCGGTGTGGCGGGCACCTGCTGCGACAGTGTCAGCGTCGCGACGTCGCCACTGTGGTCCAGCCGCGCGGTGACCTTGGGCGTGCCGGCCTGCGAATACCAGCGGCGGAACTGGGTCAGGTCCAGTCCGGCCCCGTCCTCGATCGCGGTGATGAAGTCCTCGCACGTCGCGGCCTGGCCATCGTGGCGGTCGAAATAGAGGTCTGTGCCCCGCCGGAACCGTTCCGGTCCGGCCATGGTCCGCATCATCCGGATCACTTCCGCGCCCTTGTTATAGACCGTGGCGGTGTAGAAGTTGGAGATTTCCTGGAACGCATCGGGGCGGATCGGGTGCGCCAGCGGGCCGGAATCCTCCGGGAACTGGGCCGAGCGCAGCACCCGTACATCCTCGATCCGCTTGACCGCTGCAGAGCCCATGTCGGCGCTGAACAGCTGGTCGCGCAGCACGGTGAAGCCTTCCTTCAGGCTCAGCTGGAACCAGTCGCGGCAGGTCACGCGGTTGCCCGACCAGTTGTGGAAGTATTCGTGGGCGACCACGCCCTCGATCCCGTCATAGTCCATGTCGGTCGCGGTATCAGGATCGGCCAGGATATAGCGGGTGTTGAAGACGTTCAGCCCCTTGTTCTCCATCGCCCCCATGTTGAAGTCCGACACGGCGACGATGTTGAACAGGTCCAGGTCGTATTCGCGCCCGAACACGTCCTCGTCCCACTTCATCGAATCCTTGAGCGCCTGCATCGCGTGGTGGGTGCGGTCCTGATCGCCGTCGCGGACCCAGATGTTGAGCGCCACCTGGCGGCCGCTGGAGGTGACAAACGTGTCCGAATTGGCGACCAACTGCCCCGCGACGAGCGCAAACAGGTAGCTGGGCTTGGGCCAGGGATCGTGCCATTCGGCCCAGTGGGTGCCATCCTCACCATCCCCTTGCGCAATGCAGTTGCCGTTGGACAGGAGGATCGGGAACGCCTGCTTCGACCCGCTCATCCGCACGCGGTAGACCGACAGGACATCGGGCCGGTCGGGGAAGAAGGTGATCCGGCGGAACCCCTCGGCCTCGCACTGGGTGCAGAGCATCCCGCCCGAGGCATAGAGCCCCATCAGCTGGCTGTTGGCTGCCGGGTTGATCGTGGTGGTGATAGTCACGCGGTGCGCGGTGCCGGGCAGATCGAGCAGCAGGTCCGCCCCGTCCATCCGCCAGCCGCCCGCTGGCTGGCCATCGACCAGCACCGCCTGCGCCGCCAGCCCGTCGCCATGCAGGCGCAGGGTGGCAGAGCCGCTTCCGGCGGGGTTGCGCCGGACATCGAGCATCGCCGTCACCTGGGTCGATTCGAGGCCCAGTTCGAACGCCAGCGCGACTTCCGGCACCAGCCATTCGGGCGGGCGATAGTCTTCGCGGCGGATGATCGGCGGCGGGGCGGCGGGGGAAACAGTGATGTCCATGCCGCTGTTACTAGGCCGGGGAGTTGGTGTTTGCCAGATGGGGCGCTATCGAAAGCACCATGAAACGCCTGTTTATCTTTGGTCTTGGCTACACCGCCAGCCGCATTGCCGCTGCCCTGACGCGGCAGGGCTGGGAAGTGATCTCGACCGGGCGCGACGGGACGCTGGCGTTTGACGATTCCGGCGCGGTGCGGCTGGCGCTGGCCGATGCGGGGCACGTGCTGTCGTCCGTGCCGCCGGGGGCCGATGGCGATCCGGTGCTGGATACCTATGGCGATGCGCTGGGCGGCAAATGGCTGGGTTACCTGTCCTCGACCGGGGTCTACGGTGACACGCAGGGCGCCTGGGTGGACGAAACGGCACCGACCGGCACGGGCCGCCGCACCGCGCGGGCTGACGCCGATGCCCGCTGGCTGGCGCTGGGCGCGCGGGTGCTGCGCCTGCCCGGAATCTATGGTCCGGGCCGCAGCGCGCTCGACCGGGTGCGCGAGGGGCGCGCTCACCGGATCGACCTGCCCGATCAGGTGTTCAGCCGGGTGCACGTGGATGACATCGTCTCTGGCACGCTGGCCGCGCTGGAGGGAGCGGCAGGGGCCTACAACCTGGCCGACGATGAACCATGCAGCCAGAACACGGTGATCGAACACGCCTGCCGCCTGCTGGGGATCGCCCCGCCGCCGCTGCAGACGATGGACGAGGCCGCGCTCAGCCCGATGGCGCGGGCCTTCTATGCCGAGAACCGCCGGGTCGCGAACGGCAAGGCCCGGCGCGAGCTGGGCTGGACCCTGCGCTTTCCGACCTACCGCGAAGGGCTGGCCGACTGTCTGTTATCGGACCGGCTACTTGCGCCCCGATAGCGCGATGAGCAGGCCGATCATCGCCAGCACAGCACCCCCGCTCGCCAGCAGCGTCCACTGATAGCCTTCAAAAAAGGTCGACAGCGCCATCGCCACCACCGGCACCGCCACGCTGTTATAGGCCGCCTTGCCCGGCCCCCAATCGCGGATCAGCGCGAAGTAGAGCGGGAAGGTCACGACCGAACCGACAATCGCCAGATAGGCCAGCCCGGCCAGCTGGCGCGGGCTGGCGTCGAACACCGGCGGGCCGGCGACAACCCACGCGAATACCCCGTCGGCGATGGTTCCGAACACCATCGCCCAGCCGATCAGCACCACCACGCTCTGCCGCCGGGCGCGCTCGGTCGCCTGCATGACATTGGCGATTGAGGCGCTGAGGATTGCCCCGCAAGTGAGGACGATCCCGGTCAGCACCGCCGCCCCGCCCGCCGGGGCGGCGCGGTATTCGTGGAGCAGCAGCAACGCGATCCCGACCAACGCCACTGCCGACCCGGCAATGAACCGCCCGCTGACTTCGGCCTTCACGAACACCCGCGCGAGCAGGGCATTGGGCACCATCAGCAGCGCGAACAGCACCGCGACAAGGCCGGAGGTGATGAAATGCTCGGCCTGATAGACGAACTGGAAATTGGCGAAGAACTGGAACAGCCCCATCGGCGCCGCCAGCAGCATCCCCTCGCGCGAGAGCAGCAGCCGTTCGCGCCGCACCAGTGCCAGCGCGAACATGCCCAGCGCGGCCAGCGCAAAGCGCCAGGTCACCGCCCAGGCGGGCGGGACGGCGCTGATCTGGTCCTTGATCACAAGCCAGGTCGACCCCCAGATCAGCGTGATCAGGATGAACGCCGCAATCGCGCGGGCCTGCGATGTCTGAGGAGCAGCGCTCACAGGCTGGCAATCGCGCGGGCCAGCGCCGCGACATGCGCGGGGTCGCTGTTCCAGGCGGTGACCAGCCGCGCGGCGCCATCGCCCCAGTCATAGAAGGAAAAGCCCTGCGCCCGCAGCGCCGCGCGCTCCGCCTCGCTCACGGTCAGGAAAATCTCGTTCGCCTGCACCGGATGGAGCAGGCGGTCGCCCGCCACGCTGGCGATTTCCTGCGCGGCGGCATTGGCGGCGCGGGCATTTTCCAGCCACAGGTCCCCCTCCAGCATCGCCAGCAGCTGCGCGGCAAGGAACCGGCCCTTCGATTGCAGATGCCCGGCGCGCTTGCGGCGATAGCGGGCGACATCGGCCAGCGATTCGTCAAAGAACACCAGCCCTTCGGCGCTCATCCCGCCGTTCTTGACGCAGCCAAAGCTGAGCGCGGCCGCGCCCGCGCAGGCTTCCCACGGCGTGCAGCCAAGGAACGCGACGGCATTGGCGAATCGTGCGCCATCCACATGCACCGGCAGACCGCGACCGGCGGCAAAGGCGGCAATCCCGGCCATTTCCGCGGGCGTATAGACCCGGCCATATTCGCTGGCCTGGGTGATCGAAACCGCGTGCGGCTGGACGCGGTGCACGTCGGGACGAATCGGATCGAGCACGGCGGCAATGCTGGCCGGAGTCAGCTTCGCACCCTCGCCATCGGCCAGCAGCAGCTTTGCGCCGTGGGTATAGAACCCCGGCGCGCCGCCTTCGTCCATTTCGATATGCGCCTCGCGGTGGCAGACCACACCGCCGTGCGGGGGCACCAGCGTGGCCAACGCCAGACAGTTCGCCGCCGTCCCCGTCGCCACCCACAGCACTGCGCAGGGGCGGCCGAACAGCGCGCCGAACACATCGTCCAGCTGCTGGCTGAGCGCATCGTTGTCATAAGGCGGGGCGGGTGCGTCGGCGGCTTGCAGCGCGGCCCAGATGCGCGGATGGACGGCAGCGGCGTTGTCTGACAGAAATTGCATGGCATGGTGCATTGATCCGGGCCACCCGGCCCGTCAAGCCGCAGGACCGGGACATGGACGAAGTCACTATCACCCGCCACGACACCGCCACCGGCGGCGAATACCGCGCCCACGTGGCTGGCAGCAACGCGATCGGGCGGCTGACCTGGGTCGGTCAGGGCGATGTGCGCGTGGCCGACCACACCATCGTCCCGCCCGAGATCGGCGGACGCGGGATCGCGGCGCGGCTGGTGGAGGCGCTGGTGGCCGATGCGCGGGCACAGGGTTTCCGGATCGACCCCGAATGCAGCTACATCGCCGCCGCGTTCAAGCGGCATCCGGACTGGGCCGACCTCAGATCACGGTGAATTCCGGTTCACCGTTTCCGCTCAGCACACTTCGCGACGCGGCGTTCACCAGCCTTGCTTATCGGCGGTTCACCGCAACCAACGCGGCGAAGGGGACGCGCCATGCGCTATATCATCTATTCGCTGGTCATGGTGCTGCTGGCCAGCCTGTGGCTGAACCACACGGCCGATGGCCGCGACTTCAAGCAGCGCCTGTGGGAGCCCGCACCGGGCGCGCCGCGCGTCCACCGCTGAGCGGCGGATCCCGTCATTGACCATGGGGGAAGTGGAATGGTGCTGCTGGGGAGGATTGAACTCCCGACCTCAGCCTTACCAAGGATGCGCTCTACCACTGAGCTACAGCAGCACACCATTCCAATCGCGCCGAACAGCAGGGCCGTCCGGGGCAGGGGCGCGCTATTGGCCCCGGCTCCCCGGTTTGTCAACCTCGCAGTTGCGGGCGCACTTGAGCCGGACGCGGTTTGGCGGCAGGAACCCGGCATGACTGCCAATCCGCCCCCGCTTTCCCGCGAAGAACGCCTGGCCGCCAAGCTGCGCGAGAACCTGCGCCGCCGCAAGGCGCAGGCCAGACAACTGGAACAGGGTGAGCTGGGGCAGGTTGAAACGGGGACTGCTCCTGACCCTGCATTTCCCCCAATCCCCGGCCTTTCCAAAGGGAGCCCGAGCAGCTAGGGGCCGCTCTATCGGAAAATCAGCTTGGAGTTAGCCCTTGCCGCGCCTGATCCTGGTCCGTCACGGACAGAGCCAGTGGAACCTGGAAAACCGCTTCACCGGCTGGTGGGATGTCGACCTGACCGCCAAGGGCGAGGAAGAAGCCCGCGCCGCCGGTGCGCTGCTCAAGGCCAAGGGCATGCTGCCCACCGTGGCCTTCACCAGCTTCCAGACCCGCGCGATTCGCACCCTGCACTTCGCGCTGGAAGCGGCGGGCCGCCTGTGGATCCCGGAAACCAAGGACTGGCGCCTGAACGAGCGGCACTATGGCGGCCTGACCGGGCTCGACAAGGCCGAGACGGCGGCCAAGCATGGCGACGAACAGGTCAAGATCTGGCGCCGCAGCTTTGACACCCCGCCGCCGGTGCTGGAAACCGGTTCCGAATTCGATCTCGGCCGGGACGAGCGCTATGCCGGAATCGCGATCCCGTCGACCGAGAGCCTGAAGGACACCATCGCGCGCGTCCTGCCCTATTACGAATCGGCCATCGTCCCCGCGCTGAAGGCGGGCGAGACGGTACTGGTCGCCGCGCACGGCAATTCGCTGCGCGCGCTGGTGAAGCATCTGTCGGGGATTTCGGATGACGAGATCACCGGCCTTGAAATCCCCACCGGCCAGCCGATCGTCTATGAGCTGGACGACAACCTGTCCGCGCTGGAGCGCTATTACCTGTCGGAGCGGTAAGCATGGCCAATCCCCCCGTCGCGATCATCATGGGCAGCCAGTCTGACTGGCCGACGATGATTCGCGCCGCCGAAGCGCTCGACAAGCTGGGCGTCGCCTATGACGCGCGGATCGTGTCGGCCCACCGCACGCCGGACCGGCTGGTCGAATTCGCCAAGGGCGCGGCGGCCGAAGGCTTCAAGGTGGTGATCGCGGGCGCGGGCGGTGCGGCGCACTTGCCGGGGATGGTCGCCAGCATGACCCACCTGCCGGTGCTGGGCGTGCCGGTGCAATCGCGCGCGCTGTCCGGGCAGGACAGCCTGCTGTCGATCGTGCAGATGCCGGCCGGCATTCCGGTCGGCACATTGGCGATTGGCGAGGCCGGGGCCACCAATGCGGGGCTGCTCGCTGCCGCGATCCTGGCCACCAACGATCCGGCATTGGCGCAGCGCCTGCAGGACCTGCGCGCCGCGCAGACCGCCAGCGTGGCCGAGCGCCCGGCCTGAGGGACGAACGGACAGCCATGATCCCTCCCGGCGAAACCATCGGCATCCTGGGCGGCGGCCAGCTGGGCCGGATGCTGGCCATGGCCGCCGCGCAGCTGGGCTATCGCTGCCACGCCTTCGCCCCGGAAAAGGACAGCATCGCCGCCGAAGTCTGCGCCGCGTTCACCCGCGCGGACTGGACCGATAGCGCGGCGATGGCCGCCTTCGCCGCCGATTGCGCGGTGGTGACCTATGAGTTCGAGAACGTCCCCGTCGCCCCGCTGAAGGCGCTGGGCGCGGTGCCGCTGCTGCCCAACGCCCGCGCGCTGGAAGTGGCGCAGGACCGGCTGAACGAAAAGCGCTTCGTCACCGATCTGGGCGGGGCGGTCGCCCCGTTCAAGGCGGTCGATACTCCAGAGGATCTGGCCGAGGCTCTGGTGGAAATCGGCTCGCCCGGCATCCTCAAGACCCGGCGCGATGGCTATGACGGCAAGGGCCAGTGGCGGATTATGACCGACCACGATGCCGACGGCATCGCGCTGCCCGGCCAACCGCTGGTCTATGAAGGGTTCGTCCACTTCAGCGCCGAATTCAGCGTGATCCTGTGCCGCGGCCACGATGGCCGGGTGGTGTTCTGGGACAGCGCCGAAAACGTCCACGAACACGGCATCCTCGCCCGTTCCTCGCTGCCCGCCAGCGCCGCCGTGCTGGAACAGGTGCCCGCGGCGCGGGAACTCGCCGCCAAGGTCGCCCATGCACTGGGCTATGTCGGGGTGCTGACGCTGGAATTCTTTGCCACCGCCGACGGCCCGGTGGTCAACGAAATGGCCCCGCGCGTCCACAATTCGGGCCACTGGACCATCGAAGGCGCGCTGACCAGCCAGTTCGAAAACCACATCCGCGCCATCTGCGGGTTGCCGCTGGGCGACACGCGCCTGGCCGCGCGCACGGTGGAAATGCGCAACATCATCGGCGATGCGGCGGAAGACTGGGACAAGCTGCTGTCCGATCCGGCCAACCACCTGCACCTCTACGGCAAGGCCGCCGCCCGGCCGGGGCGCAAGATGGGCCACGTCACGCGGCTGGGGCTGGACCCGGCGTGAACCGGTCAGAGGTGTTCCTCGTCGTCGCGGTCGCCGACAATGGCGTGATCGGCAAGGACGGGGGCATGCCCTGGCACATCTCCGCCGATTTCCGCCGCGTCAAATCGCTGACGATGGGCAAGCCGCTGGTGATGGGGCGCAAGACGTTCGAATCGCTGCCGGGAATTCTGCCCGGCCGCCGCCACATCGTCATCACCCGCGATTCCGGCTGGCAGGCCGACGGAGCCGAACGCGCCGGATCGCTGGAACAGGCGCTGAAACTGGCCAACGCGCCGCACATCGTGATTTTCGGCGGGGCGGAAATCTATGCCGCCGCGCTGCCGCTGGCCGACCGGATCGAGTGGACCGAAGTCCACGCCGCGCCAGAGGGTGATACCCGCTTCCCCGCGTTCGACCGGTCGGAGTGGACCGAGACCTTCCGTGAGAGTCATCCGGCAGAAGGGCGCAACCCGGCCTTTGATTTCGTCACGCTGGTGCGTAAACCATCCCCAAAACAGGAGGGATGATGCGCAAACGGTTCTGGATGCCGCTGGCCGTGCTGGGCCTGGGGGCGATCGGCTTTTTCGGCTTTGGCCCCGGCTATCTCGAGCGGAGCATGAACAAGCTCGACGGGCTGCCGCTGCGCCCGGTCAGCGCCGAGGCGGCGGCGCTGCACAAGACGCTCCAGATCGTCGACCTGCATTCCGACACCCTGCTGTGGCAGCGCAGCCTGCTGGACCGCGCGGATCGCGGGCATGAGGACTTGCCCCGGTTGCAGGACGGCAACGTCGCGCTCCAGCTGTTCTCGTCCACCACCAAGAGCCCCAAGGGCCAGAACTACGACGCGAACGGCGCTGACACCGACAACATCACCGCCCTGACCATCGCCCAGCTGCAACCGCCGCGCACCTGGACGTCGCTGCTCGAACGGTCGCTGTGGCATGGGCAGAAGCTGGACCGCGCGGTGGGCGAAGCAGGCGGCAAGCTTGCCAAGATCGCCGCGCCCGGCGAGCTTGACGCGCTGATCGCGGCGCGCGGCAAGCCGGGCGGTCCGGTTGGCGCAATGCTGACGGTCGAGGGTCTGCACAACCTGGAAGGCAAGGCGGAGAACCTCGACAAGCTCTACGCCGCCGGCTTCCGCATGGCCGGGCTGACCCATTTCTTCGACAACGAACTCGCCGGATCGATGCACGGCCTGAAAAAGGGCGGGCTGACCCCGTTCGGGCGGCAGATCGTCACCGCGATGGAAGCCAAGGGCATGATCGTCGACATCGCCCATTGCAGCCCGGCCTGCGTCGCCGATGTGCTGGCGATGGCGCGCCGCCCGGTGGTGTCCAGCCACGGCGGGGTGCAGGCCACCTGCAAGGTCAACCGGAACCTCTCTGACGAGCAGATTCGCGGGGTCGCCCGCACCGGCGGGATCATCGGCGTGGGATACTGGGACGCGGCGGTCTGCGATACCGATCCGCGCTCCATCGCCCGCGCGATGAAGCATATCCGCGATCTGGTGGGCATCCAGCACGTCGCGCTGGGCAGCGACTATGACGGGGCGACGACCGTGCGGTTCGACACCAGCCAGCTGGCGCAGCTAACCCAGGCCCTGCTGGACGAAGGATTCACCCCCGACGAAATCCGCGCGGCGATGGGCGGCAACGCCCTGCGCGTGCTGCGGGCCGGGATCGTGCCACTTGGCACTGGAGCAACGCAGACCCCATGACCATTCCCTTGCTCGACGCCCGCCAGCCGGTGCCGGAAAGCCTGCGCGGCGCAGTGATCGCGCTGGGCAATTTCGACGGGTTCCATCGCGGCCATCAGGCCGTGGCGGGCGCCGCGATCGAATGGGCGCGCGCCGAAGGCCGCCCCGCGATCATCGCCACGTTCGATCCGCACCCGGTGCGCTTCTTCGCGCCCGATGCCGCCCCGTTCCGCCTGACCACGCTGGACCAACGGCAGGAACTGTTCGAGGCCGCCGGCGCCGACGCGATGCTGGTGTTCCACTTCGATTCCGAACTGGCCGGGACCACCGCACAGGAATTCGTGGTCGATCTGCTGGTCGGCCGGCTGGGTGCGGCAGGGGTCGTTACCGGCACCGACTTCACCTTTGGCAAGGCGCGCGGCGGCAACATCACGGTGCTGGCCGAGCTTGGCTCCACTTGCGGCCTTGCCACCCGCGCGGTCGGCCCGGTGGCGGATTCGGGCGAGGTCGTATCCTCCACCCGCATCCGCGAGGCGCTGCAAGCCGGGGACTGCGCCGCCGCCACCCACTTGCTGACGCGCCCCTTCGCGATCCGGGGCGTGGTCCAGCATGGCGACAAGGTGGGCCGCACCATCGGCTATCCCACCGCCAACCTGCCGCTCGGCAACTATCTGCGCCCGCGCTATGGAATCTATGCGGTCACCGCCGTGCTGCCCGGCGGCAAGGTGCTGCATGGCGCGGCCAACCTGGGCATCCGCCCCAGCTTTGACCCGCCCAAGGAACTGCTGGAGCCGCACTTCTTCGACTTTTCGGGCGACCTCTATGGCCAGGAAATCGAAGTCGCGTTCCATCACTTCCTGCGGCCAGAGGCCAAGTTCGATTCGCTGGACGCGCTGACCGCGCAGATGGAAGCGGACTGCAACCGGGCGCGGGATCTGCTGGCGGGGTGATTGCACCCCACCGGCGTACCGGCTAACCCCTTGCCGATGCGCCGGAACCTGAAACGCATCGCCCTGATCCTCGCCCTTGCGTTTCTGGCGCTGACCTTCGTCAACGCCAGCTGGATCGCGCCCACCCCGCGCGGCTATCCCAAGCTGATCGCGCACCGGGGGGCCTATCAGCTCTACAGCACGGCCGGGATGACCCGCGACAGCTGCACCGCGACGAAGATCTATCCGCCGACCCATCCCTATCTGGAAAACACCCTTGGCGGCATGGCCGAAGCCCGCCGCCTGGGCGCGCAGATGATCGAGGTGGACATTGCCCCCACCGCCGATGGCAAGCTGGCCGTGTTCCACGACTGGACGCTGGATTGCCGCACCAACGGCACCGGCGAAGTGCGCAAGGCGACGATGGCGCAGCTGAAAGCGCTCGACGCCGGGCATGGCTACACCGCCGACGGCGGCAAGACCTTCCCGTTTCGCGGCAAGGGCGTGGGCCTGATCCCCGAATTGTCCGAAGTGCTGGCCGCCTTCCCCGACAAGGCGCTACTGTTCAATTTCAAGAGCAAGGACGCGGCCGAGGCCGACCTGCTGCTGGCCGCGCTGAAGGCGGCGGGGCGCGATTCGGTGAAGCTGGGCGATGGGTTCTATGGCAGCGTGGAGGACGGCCCGGTTGCGCGGATGCGCGACTTGCTGCCGCAAGGCTGGGTGTTCAGCAAGGACAGCGTCAAGGCCTGCACCAAGGCCTATGCCCTGCAAGGCTGGCTGGGCCTGACCCCGGACGCGTGCCGGGGCGGCACGCTGATGATCCCGCTCAACTACCAGTTCGCTTATGCCGGGTGGCCAAATCGCCTGATCCAGCGGATGGAAGCCGTCGGCGCGCGGGTGATCGTGATCGGCCCGCAGGACGATGCCGACCGCCCGATGGGGCTGGACCTGCCGGAACAGCTGGGCGAGGTGCCGGCCAGCTTCAACGGCTATGTCTGGGTGGACGATATCTACACCGTCGGCCCGGCGCTGCGCCCGGCCTACAACAAGCGCAATCCCGTGGCCGAGGCGGAACTGGCGGCAGAGCTGGAGCGGCGGCGGCAGATGCGGGATTGATCGGGTTCCAGCGAACCAGAAATTGCGCAATCGCCCGCCTGCCGCTAAGGCCCGCCGGTTATGACCGAACAGCGCGACTATCGAGCCACTGTCTTCCTCCCGAAGACCGATTTCCCGATGAAGGCCGGACTCCCCCAGAAGGAGCCGGGCATCCTCAAGGGCTGGCTGGATCAGGACCTCTATCGCAAGCTGCGCGATGCCCGCGCGGGCCGTGAAAAGTTCATCCTTCACGATGGCCCGCCCTATGCCAACGGCGATATGCACATCGGCCACGCGCTGAACCATATCCTCAAGGACATGGTGGTGCGCACCCAGAACCTGCTGGGCAAGGACGCGCCCTATGTGCCCGGCTGGGACTGCCACGGTCTGCCGATCGAATGGAAGGTCGAGGAGCAATACCGCAAGAAGAAGCGCAACAAGGATGAGGTTCCGGCGGAGGAATTCCGCGCCGAATGCCGCGCCTATGCCCAGAACTGGGTCAACGTGCAGCGCGAACAGCTCAAGCGCCTCGGCATCAATGGCGATTGGGACAATCCCTATCTGACGATGGACCCGCAGGCCGAAGGCACCATCGTGGCCGAACTGCTGAAGTTCGCCGCCAGCGGCCAGCTCTATCGCGGGTCGAAGCCGGTGATGTGGTCCCCGGTCGAAAAGACCGCGTTGGCCGAAGCCGAAGTGGAATACGAGGACATCACCTCGACCCAGATCGACGTGGCGTTTGAAATCACGGAATCGCCGGTTGCCGAACTGATCGGCGCTCATGCGGTGATCTGGACGACCACGCCGTGGACGATCCCGGTCAATCAGGCTTTGGCTTACGGGCCGGAGGTTGATTACGTTCTGGTCAGCGCGGAAGGACGCAATTTCCTGATCGCAGAAAACCTGATCGCCGGATTTGCGGAGCGAACCGGATTTACGGTCGAACGTGGCACTTCCGTCAAAGGCTCCGACCTCGCCGGAACCATCGCCCGTCACCCGATGCACGCACTGGGCGATTTCTTCGCCCGCCCGCGTCCGTTCCTGCCGGGTGATTTCGTCACCACCGACAGCGGCACGGGCTTGGTCCACATGGCCCCCGACCACGGCGAGGACGACTTTGCGCTGTGCAAGGCGCATGGGCTGGAGCCGGTTTTCGCGGTCGAAGGCGATGGCAAGTACCGCGCCGACTGGGGCTGGCTGGGCGGCGAAGGCAGCGTCATCAATCCCAAGTTCAACGCCCCCGACGGCCCGATCTGCGCCGCGCTGCGCGAAGCGGGCGGCCTGCTGGCCGCGTCGGCGGACTACAAGCACAGCTATCCGCATTCGTGGCGCTCGAAAGCCAAGGTGATCTATCGCTGCACGCCCCAGTGGTTCGTGCCGATGGACCGCGCCGGCGAAGGCGGCACCCTGCGCGACAAGGCGCTGCAGGCGATTGCCGACACCCGCTTTGTCCCGGAAAAGGGCCGCAACCGGATCGGCTCGATGGTTGAAGGGCGGCCGGACTGGGTGCTCTCGCGCCAGCGCGCATGGGGCGTGCCGATCACGCTGTTCGTGGATCGCAAGACCGGCCAGTACCTCAATGACCCCGCCGTCAACGCGCGGATCGTCGCGGCGGTGATGGCGGACGGCGTCGATGCGTGGAGCGATGCCCGCGCGCAGGAATACCTTGGGCCGGACTATGCGGCGGACGATTACGAGCGCGTCACCGACATTCTGGACGTGTGGTTCGATTCCGGCTCCACCCATGCCTTCGTGCTGGAAAGCGGGCGCTGGCCCGATCTGACCCGCCCGGAAGGCTATACCGGCCCGCTGGCGGATATGTATCTGGAAGGCAGCGACCAGCATCGCGGCTGGTTCCAGTCGAGCCTGCTGGAAAGCTGCGCCACGCGCGGCCATGCGCCCTACAAGACGGTGCTGACCCACGGCTTCACGATGGACGCCAAGGGCATGAAGATGTCCAAGTCGCTGGGCAACACCATCGACCCGCTGAAGGTCATGGAAACCTATGGCGCGGACATCATCCGGCTCTGGGCGCTGTCGGTCGACTTTACCGAGGATCACCGCATCGGCGATGAAATCCTGAAGGGCGTGGCCGACCAGTACCGCAAGCTGCGCAACACCTTCCGCTACCTGCTGGGCGCGCTCGACGGCTTTACCGAGGCCGAACGGGTGGACGTTTCCGCGATGCCGGAACTGGAGCGCTATGTGCTGGCGCTGCTGGGCCAGCTGGATGCCACGCTGAAGCAGGCGGTCGCGGACCATGACTTCAACACCTACGTCCGCGCGCTGACCGATTTCTGCAACGAGGACCTTTCGGCCTTCTTCTTCGATATCCGCAAGGACAGCCTCTATTGCGATGCGGTGACCGATCCCAAGCGGATGGCCTATCGCACGGTGCTGGACACCCTGTTCCACGCCCTGATCCGCTATGCCGCGCCGGTGATCGTGTTCACTGCGGAAGAAGTGTGGGGCAGCCGCTATCCGGGCGAAGGCAGCGTCCACCTGCTGGAATGGCCGGTGGTGCCTGCCAGCACCGTCGATCTGGACCGCTGGGCGGCCCTGCGCAGCCTGCGCGTGTCGGTGAACGAGACGATCGAGCCGCTGCGCCGCGAAAAGGTGCTGGGATCCGGCCTTGAAGCCGAAGTCACCGTGCCTGCCGATGCGCCTGACGCCGATCTGGCCGAACTGTTCATCACCGCGTCAGTAACGCGCGGGCAAGGGTATAGCGTGACCGTGAATCGCACCACCCATCACAAATGCGGCCGCTGCTGGCGCCATTTGCCCGAAGTGGCGGAAGACGGCGCGCTGTGCGGCCGCTGCGACAGCGTGGTTGCGGCATGAGCCAGCCCGGCACCATGGCCGTTTGGCGCAACCGCCTGATCGGGCTGCTGCTGGCGGGCGTGATCTTTGTCGTCGATCAGTGGATCAAGGCGCAGGTGCTCTACACGATCAAGCTGCCGCAAGTCGGCTCGATCGAGATCGTGTCGTTCTTCAACCTGACCTATGCCGAAAACTACGGCATTTCGCTGGGGATGCTGACCGCGACGTCGATGGAAATGCGCTGGCTGCTGATCGCGCTGACATCCGGCATCGCGCTGGTCGTGTTCATCTGGATGCTGCGTGAAAAGCTGCTAGGCGAAACTGCGGCGCTGGGGCTGGTGCTTGGCGGAGCGCTGGGCAACATCCTCGACCGGATGAACAACGGCTTTGTGGTCGATTATGCCGACCTGCACTTTGGCGACTTCCGTCCCTTCCTGATCTTCAATCTGGCCGATGCGGCGATCTCCATCGGCGTCCTGATAATCCTTGCCCGTTCCTTCCTTTCGCGCGAAAAGCACGACGAACCGGCGAGCCTCGATGAACCGGCGCAGGCCGCCACGGAGAGCTGATACAAATGCGCAAGATTCCCGCCCTTTTCGCCCTCACCGGCATAGCCGCCATGCTGGCTGGCTGCGGCAGCTCCGGCCTGTTCAACCGCGACCGTCCGGATGAATTCGCCGTGCAGCGCCAGGCGCCGCTGGTGATCCCGCCCGATTTCGCGCTGACCCCGCCCGCTCCCGGCGCGCCGCGTCCGTCGGACCGCACCACCGCCACCCAGGCGCAGGAGGCCCTGTTTGGCGGCCCCGCACCGCGCAGCGAAGTGGAACGGGCCGCAGGCAACCGCGCCGGCACCGCCGCCGCCAGCATCCGCTCCACCGTGGGCGATCCGGCGACCAACACCGTGGCCAAGGGCGACGTCACCCGCGACATCATCGCCGCACCGCAGGGCGACGGGCGTGAAGCGCAGGCGGTGATCGGCGGCTGATCCGCCGGTTCCGGTTCCGGATAAAAGGCGCCAGATAAAAAAGGCTCGCCGCAAGGCGGGCCTTTTTTGTGGGCCACGCCCCGCGATCAGTCGGTAATTGCCTCGTCCGGCGCGGCCACGGGGCTGACCAGCAACTTGTCGATCTTGCGTCCGTCCATGTCGACCACTTCAAAGCGCCAGTCCTGCGCGGTGAAATGTTCGCCCTCTTCCGGCAGGCGCTTCAACACCGACAGGACATAGCCCGCCGCCGTCGCGTAATCGCGGTCGTCGGGCAGGTCGATGTCCAGCCGGTCGGCCAGCGCATCGGCTGGCAGCGCACCCGCCATCAGCAGCGAGCCGTCCTCGCGTTCCACGATCATCGGCGCGTCACCATCGTCCTGATGGCTGACGAAATTCCCCACGATGGCCGACAGAAGGTCCGCCGGGGTCACCACCCCTTCCAGGTTGCCGTATTCGTCATGGACCAGCGCCATCGACACATCGGACTGTTGCAGGATGCGCAAGGCATCCATCGCATCGAGCTGGTCCGGCAGGATTTCCGCCTTCTTCATCAGGCGCGCCACCTGCAGGCGCTTGCCCGCCAGCAGCACCGCCTGCACATCGCGAACCTTGACCACGCCGACGATGTTGTCGGGCGAGCCATCCGCCACCGGCAGCAGCGAATGCGGGCTTTCCTTGAGGATCGCGCGCACATCCGCCTCGGTTGCACGGCGATCGATCGTGTCGAGTTCGGTGCGCGGGGTCATCAGTTCACGCACCGGGCGGTCGGCCAGCCGCATGATCCCGGTCATGATCTGGCGCTCGTCCTCCTCGATCACGCCAGAGCGGGTCGCCTCGGCGATGACCATCTGCAGCTCATCCGCGGTCAGCGCGTGTTCGCCTTTGTGGCGCACCCCGATCACGCGCAGCAGCAGCGCGGACGAACGGTCCAGCAGCCAGACCACCGGCGCGGTCGCGCGGGCAACCAGCACCATCGGCGGCGCGGCAATCACCGCGATCTTCTCCGCCGCGCGCAGCGCCACCTGCTTGGGCACCAGTTCCCCGATCACCAGGCTGAAATAAGTCGTCAGCGCAATGACGATGGCAAACCCGGTTTCCTCGGCAAAGCGTTCCGGCAAGCCCAGCGCCACCAGCCGTTCTGCCGTGGGGCCGCCCAGGCTGGCGCCGGAATAGGCACCCGCGATGATCCCGACCAGCGTGATGCCGATCTGCACCGTCGACAGGAACTTGCCTGGATCGCTGGCCAGCCCCATTGCGGCGCGAGCCCCCAGGCTGCCGCGATCGACCAGCAGCTTCAGCCGCGCCGGACGCGCGGACACGATCGCCAGTTCGGACATGGCGAACAGGCCGTTTAGCAGGATCAGCCCTGCAATGATGATTACGTCGGTCCAGGGGAAAGGTGTCACCCATCCCCCCTAGCAGGAATGTGCGGCGAAGCGAAGGGGCCGCGCGGCCACTCGGATTGACGGGCCATGCACCTTGGGTTCAGGTTCCCCTTGGCAGGACACGCCGTAATATTCGGAAAAGCAAAAGGGGTTTGCATCATGAAGAAGTCCCGTCTGCTCGTATCGAGCATCGCCGCCGCATCGCTGCTGACCGTTTCGGCCTGCGTCACCGATCCCAACACCGGCGAACGGAAAGTATCGCGCACTGCCATTGGCGGGGCTGGCGGGTTGCTGGCCGGGGCGCTGCTGGGCGGCCTGATCGGTGGCAAGACCGGGCGCATCGTAGGCGCGGGCATTGGCGGTGTGGCCGGGGCCGCGGTTGGCTACACCATGGACAAGCAGATCAAGGAGCTGAAGGAAAAGACCGAAGGCACCGGGGTGGACGTGACCACCACCGACGATGGTAAGGCGATCCTCGTCAACCTGCCGGACGGCGTGACCTTCGATGTTGCCAGCTATACCCTGAAGCCCGAATTCCGCGCGACTCTGGCCCAGGTTGCGCAGAGCATGAACGAATATCCCAACAGCCTGATCGACGTTTACGGCCACACCGACTCAACCGGATCGGACGCCTATAACCAGACCCTGTCGGAAAACCGCGCTCGCACGGTTGCCAATTACCTGATCTCGCAAGGGGTGTCGGCCGCGCGCATTCGCAGCCAGGGCTTTGGCGAAACGCTGCCGGTCGCCAGCAATGACACCGAAGCGGGCCGGATGAAGAACCGCCGTGTCGAGATCAAGATCGTGCCGGTAACCCAGGAAGACGTCGCCGCCGCCCGCGCGGGCTGAACGGATGGAGCACGAGCGCCGCGATTTCAGGATCGCGGCGCTCCCAGCCAACGGGCCGTGAAGGTCAGGTCGGATTCCACCGGATCGCCTGCCGCGTTGGTCGCGGGGAGAAACCGCGCGCCCTTGCGCAGCAGCTCGCAGGCTTCGGGCCGCAGCGCGATATTCCCCGTCACCTTGCCGACGTTGCACTGGCGCACCCGCCCGCCCCGGCTGATGGTGATACGAAACTCCGCGCTGCCCGGCTGGACGTTCTCGCTGCTCAGCGGATTGCCCGGATAGGTGCCGTCGAACGGCGATGGCGTGACCAGTTCGGGCCGGGCGCGCCGACCGACGGGCTGGAACACCGGGGGCCGGGCAATCCCGGTTGTCAGCTCCGTCGGGGCAAACAGGCTGGCGCACTGTTGCCGGAATGTGGCCAGGTCCGCGCCATCGCTGGGCACCAGCCCCACTGCCAGCCGCCGGTTGCCGCGATGCCAGATTTCAAACGTGCCGGATTGCAGGAACCCATCCAGGAATGCGCGGCTGGCGTGAATTTCGCCCTGCCCGGCGCTATTGAACGTGGCCTGCCCGCCCACGAACCAGGCTCCGCCGGTCCGCAGGACGATTCCATCGGGCATGTAGGCGGGGGAACGGTCACCCTTGGCTTCCGGGCCGATATCCGCCGCCAGCCGCACTTCGGTTTCGATCGCCTTGTTACCCAGCATGATCGAACTGCGCCCGCCGGTCAGCGCGATCAGGCCATCGTCCAGCGAATCGAATTCGATCCGCACGTCGTCCCCATTGACCAGCATCAGGCTAAGCGGGGCGGCCTGCGGCTCAGCGCCGGGCTGGGCAGCGGTAACCGTGAAGCCATAGCCGCAATTCTCGTTGGCGCGGGCCACGCCGGCACACTGCGTGGCCAGGGCCAGCACCAACCCGGCCCGAACCACTCCCGCGTTCATCTTGCCGCGCATCATTGCCCTTGCTCCGCCAGGTGCCGCGCCCGCTCCGCCAGCCGCGCCACGGCGGCGGCATGGATCGCGGGGGAGGATGCCAATACCCCGAAATCGCGCGGATCGCGCTTGTTGTAGTTGAGCGGCTGACCGAACGCGTCCGTCACGGCCGCTCCGGCTTCGCGCGCGATCAGCGCGGCGGCACCGATGTCCCATTCATAGCCCCAGCGCAGGGTCGCCACCAGGTCGGCCTCGTCCGCCGCGACCATCGCGATCCTGAGCGCGATGGAATTGGGCCGGTCGACCGCAACCAGGTCTCCGTCGACTTGCGGCACGGCATCGGCCGGAACGCGCGCACCGGCAATGTCACGGCGCTGGCTGGCTACCAGCCGCACGCCGTTGCGCCAGCTGCCGTGGCCAGCCTCGCCATGCCAGAATTCGTCGCGGGCCGGGGCGCACAGCATGCCCAACAACGGGCGAGCCGCGCTGACCAGTGCAACCGACACCGCCCAGCCGGGCCGCCCCCGGATGAAATCGCGGGTGCCGTCAATCGGATCGACCAGCCAGATCAATCCGCCCTCCAGCCGGTCGGGCGCGTCGATGGTCTCCTCGGACAACCAGCCTGCCGAGGGGAGCAACGCCGCCAGCTCGCGCTTGAGAAAGGCGTCCACCGCCAGGTCGGCCTCGCTGACCGGGTTGCCGGGATGCTTGTCCCACGAATCGAGGGCATGGCCGTGCCCTGGCCAGCGCGAGAGCGCGATCTGGCCCGCCGCGCGGACGATCGATTCGAGACGTTCGCGGTCGATCACGTGCGTTTGGTCTCGTTTGCTGATAATGACTCGCAACTGGCGTTCATATTTCTACCCTTGAGCCGCGTTCCGGGACTTTTCAAGCCCGCGCGGGTGTGCTTATGCGGCGCCATGAAACGGCCCCCCGGCCGCCACTCCCCTGGAGGAAACGCCCATGAACATCCATGAATATCAGGCCAAGGAACTGCTCGCAAAGTTTGGCGTCAGCATTCCCAAGGGTATTGCGGCCATGACCGTTGCCGAAGCGGTCGAAGCCGCGAAGCAGCTGCCGGGGCCGCTCTATGTCGTGAAGTCGCAGATCCACGCCGGTGGCCGCGGCAAGGGCAAGTTCAAGGAACTCGGCCCCGATGCCAAGGGCGGTGTCCGCCTGGCCAAGAGCCTGGAAGAAGTCGAATCGCACGCCAAGGAAATGCTCGGCAACACGCTGGTCACCATCCAGACCGGTGAAGCGGGCAAGCAGGTGAACCGCCTTTACGTGACCGACGGCGTTGACATCGGCAGCGAATACTACCTCTCGATGGTCGTCGATCGCGCCACCGGCCGCATCGCCCTGATCGTGTCGACCGAAGGCGGCATGGACATCGAGGAAGTCGCCCACTCGACCCCGGAAAAGATCACCACCATCGTGATCGACCCGGCGCAGGGCTTCATGCCGCACCACGGCCGCGCGGTGGCTTTCGCGCTCAAGCTGAAGGGCGACCTGAACAAGCAGGCGCAGGTCATGGCCAAGCAGCTCTATGACGCGTTCGTCGCGCTGGATTGCGCCATGCTCGAAATCAACCCGCTGGCCGAAACCGGCGACGGGCAGCTGCAGGTGCTCGACACCAAGATGAGCTTCGATTCGAACGCGCTCTATCGTCACCCCGAAGTGATGGCGCTGCGCGACGAGACCGAAGAAGACCCGGCCGAAATCGAAGCCAGCAAGTACGACCTCGCCTACATCAAGCTCGACGGCAACATCGGCTGCATGGTCAACGGCGCGGGCCTGGCCATGGCGACGATGGACATCATCAAGCTGAACGGCGAGTTCCCGGCCAACTTCCTCGACGTGGGCGGCGGCGCGACCAAGGAAAAGGTCACCGCAGCGTTCAAGATCATCCTCAAGGACCCGGCCGTGAAGGGCATTCTCGTCAACATCTTCGGCGGGATCATGAAGTGCGACATCATCGCCGACGGCATCGTTGCCGCCGCGAAGGAAGTGAACCTGTCGGTTCCGCTGGTCGTCCGCCTCGAAGGGACGAACGTCGAGAAGGGCAAGGAAATCCTCGAAGGTTCGGGCCTGCCGATCGTGTCGGCCGCCGACCTGGGCGACGCCGCGCAGAAGATCGTCGCGGAAGTCCGCAAGATCGCCTGATCCGGGCTGCAGCCTGACGGCATCAAGGGCCGGATCGCGCACTACGCGCGGTCCGGCCTTTTGCTTTGGCGACACGCGGGGCGATGCTGGCGGGCACGGTCCGTTTGCACCGCTTACAATCCCCGCACATTTCCGGCGCGGATCGTTCCACCTGCCCCGATTCCGGGCTTGACCGCATACGCATGCGCGGCAATGGCGAATGCTGTTTCGCAAATTAAGTGCGTGGCTAAAGTCGGGTTGACGTTTACGTAAACGCAAACTAAGCCGCGCCGCAGCGTTCAATGGGAAAGGCCTTATCCGATGAAAGCCCTGGTCTGCGTAAAGCGGGTGATCGATTATAACGTCAAGCCGCGGGTCAAGTCCGACGGCACCGGCGTCGACCTCGCCAACGTCAAAATGAGCATGAACCCGTTCGACGAAATTGCCGTCGAAGAAGCCATTCGCCTGAAGGAAAAGGGCGTCGTGACCGAAATCGTGGCGGTTTCGGTCGGACCGGCCAAGGCCCAGGAAACGCTGCGCACCGCGCTGGCGATGGGCGCTGATCGCGCCGTGCTGGTGCAGGTCGACGATGGTGTGGACGTGGAACCGCTGGCCGTGGCCAAGATCATCAAGGGCGTGGTGGGCGAAGAAGCCCCCGGCCTGATCATCACCGGCAAGCAGGCGATCGACGACGATTCGAACCAGGTCGGCCAGATGCTGGCCGCGCTGCTCGGCCGTCCGCAGGGCACCTTTGCCAACGAAGTCACCGTGGAAGGCGACTCGGTCGTCGTGAAGCGTGAAATCGACGGCGGTCTGGAAACCGTGAAGCTGGCGCTACCGGCCGTGGTCACCACCGACCTGCGCCTGAACGAGCCGCGCTATGCCTCGCTGCCGAACATCATGAAGGCGAAGTCCAAGCCGCTGGCAACCAAGTCCCCCGCCGACTACGGCGTGGACATCGCCCCGCGCCTCAAGACGCTGAAGGTGGCCGAACCGGCCGTCCGCAGCGCCGGCATCAAGGTGGCCGACGTCGACGCGCTGGTCGCCAAGGTCAAGGAACTCGGGATCGCCTGATCCCGCGCCCGAACAAAGGAACAAAGCGATGAAAACTCTCGTTTGGGTCGAACACGACAACGCCTCGGTCAAGGATGCCACCCTGTCCGTCGTCACCGCCGCCGCGCAGCTGGGTGAAGTGCACCTGCTGGTCGCCGGTTCGGGCTGCGCCGCCGTTGCGGAAGCCGCCAAGGGCATCGCCGGCGTGGGCAAGGTCCACCTGGCCGATGACGCCGCCTATGCCAACGCGCTGGCCGAAAACGTCGCGCCGCTGATCGCGGGCCTGATGGCCGATCACGACGCGTTCCTGGCTCCCGCCACCACCACCGGCAAGAACATCGCGCCGCGCGTCGCCGCGCTGCTCGACGTCGCGCAGATCTCGGACATTCTTTCGGTCGAAGGCCCCAAGACCTTCACCCGTCCGATCTATGCCGGCAACGCCATCGCCACGGTCGAATCGACCGATGCGAAGCTGGTGATCACCGTGCGCGGCACCGCCTTTGCCAAGGCTGACGCCACTGGCGGCGCGGGCAGCGTCGAAGCGGTTGCCGCTGGCGCCGATTCGGGCCTGTCGAGCTTCGTCGGTTCGGAAATCGCCAAGAGCGAACGTCCGGAACTGACCAGCGCCAAGGTGATCGTCTCGGGCGGTCGTGCGCTGAAGGATGCGGACACGTTCCAGGCCACCATCTTCCCGCTGGCCGACAAGCTGGGCGCCGCCGTCGGCGCCAGCCGCGCGGCGGTCGACGCGGGCTATGTCCCCAACGACTACCAGGTCGGCCAGACCGGCAAGATCGTCGCCCCGGAAGTCTATGTCGCAGTTGGCATCTCCGGCGCGATCCAGCACCTGGCGGGGATGAAGGACTCCAAGACCATCATCGCCATCAACAAGGACGAGGACGCCCCGATCTTCCAGGTCGCCGATCTCGGCCTCGTCGCGGACCTGTTCAACGCCGTGCCGGAACTGACCGGCAAGCTCTGAGCAGCGCGATCAGCGAAACCGGAAAGGCCCCGCTTCGGCGGGGCCTTTTTGTATCTGCGTCAGCGGCTCACCACTTGTTGCGGACCTTTTCGGCAAAGCCGACCAGATCGCGCACAGCCAGCGCGCTGCCATCATCCAGCACCACCGTCCCTGAAAACCGCCCGAACACCTGGTCCTGAAAGGTCTTGAACAGACCCAGGTTGATCCGCTCGATCCGGTTCACAATGGGCGCAAACGTCATTTCGAAACGCCCGTCTTTGCTGGTGAACCGCCAGGGCGCACCATCCAGCGGGCCTTCGGGCAGGACAAACTCCACCCGGTCCAGCTTGTGCGCGCGCCCGTCCACGAACACCATGTTCTCGCTCGCGGCAGAGGTATCGCCAAAGCCGTAACCGATATTGAAGCCGAAGGGCCGTCCGTCCACCAGCCCGGACGCGGAGCCCCAGTACCAGGTGTTGTCATAGGTCCAGACCCCGCGCCCCCAATCGAGCACGGCAAAGGCGGCATCGGGGGTCAGCCGGATCGTTTCGCCGCCAAGCACGATTGCACCCGAAACCGGCATGCAGTTGATCTTCTGGTTGTAATAGAACGCCCTGGGATTCTCCCGGAACGGGATGGCAATCACCATCCGGTCCATCGGCGGTTGATCCAGCCGCAATTCGCCGGACAGTCCCCTGCCACCGTCAAAGCCCGGCGCGGAAAACGTCAGCCTGCGCCCGCCGTCCTCATGGCGAAACGCCAGCGCGACCCCGCCCTGCTGCTGAACCACATCCCCCCGGTCCGCGCTGGCCGGCAAGTTCATGCGCCCCAGCGGCAAGGCCCGCACCGCGCCGTGGTTGATCGCCGTCCTCGCGACCAGATCCATCCATGATGTCCCCAGAAAACCGAGATAGCCATTGTCCGCCACGGTCAGCGCCAGCGCGAACCGGTCGGTCAGGATGCAGTAGTAATCCCATTCCTTGATCCGCCAGGCCCCCGCGCGAATGCGCGAGCGGTCATAACGGCGAACCTCGCGCGGTGCCCAGCCAGCCTCGATCAGCCGCCCTGCGCTGTCCAGCAATTCACCCGCGCCCAGTTCATGCTGCATACCCTCTCCCCCGGGTCAGACGCGCTCGTACAGCACCAGCGCCGCGCCGCTGTCCGGCTGGTGCAACCCATAGCGCAGGAACCCCAGCTTGCCCGCCAAAGCATCGGACGCCACATGGCCGTCCTCGATCATGCAGGCGATCCGCTGGCGACCATGGGCGCTGTCAAACCACGCCAGCGCGGCCTCCATAACCTCGCGGGCGACGCCTTGCCCCCAGTGGTCGCGGTGGACGATCCAGCCGGCTTCCGGGACATCGTCCAGCCCCTGCCCGAAGCCGCGATGGCTGCGAAACACGCCGCAGTTGGCGATGATCCGGTCCTGCCCGCGCTCCCGCACCATGAATGTGCCATAGCCATGCAGCGCCCAGCTGCCCGCGTTGCGGTGCAGGCGGTTGAAGGCATCCATTTCGGACGGCACGAAATTGCCCAGGAACCGGCGGGTTTCCTCGTCGCGGGTCAGGTCCAGCAAGTCCGCCAGATCGCGCAATGCGGGCTGCCACAGATCGAACCGGGCGGTGGTGAGCAGCGGCGCGGTCACAGCAGCTGGTCAACCGCGTGGATGATCACCCCCACCAGCCCGCCGACCATCGTGCCGTTGATGCGGATGAACTGCAGGTCGCGGCCGACCGCGCCCTCGATCCGGTCGGTGACGGTCTGCGCGTCCCAGCGCTTGACTGTTTCGGACACCAGCCGGGCGATCTGATCGCCATAGCGGCTGGCCGCGCCGACCAGCGTGCGGCGGGCAAAGCGGTTGATCTGCGCCTGCAGCGCCGGATCGTCGCGCAAGTGGCGGCCGAGTTCGGCCATCGCTTCTGCCATCTGGCCGCCGATCTCCCCCTCCGGCCGGCGCAGGCGCTCCAGCATGCCGGTGCGCAGCCGTTCCCACACCCCCTGCCACCAGGTCGATACGGCGGGGTTGGCGATCAGTTCGCCTTTCATCCGTTCCACCCGATCGCGCAGCTCTGCATCGGTCTGCAGGTCCTGTGCCAGCTTGGCGAGGCCTTCCTCGACCTTGCCGCGCAGGGGATGGTCGGGATTGACGATCACTTCGGCCAGCAGCTTGTAAAGCCCGTCGAGCACGGAATTGGCCAGCCGTTCGTCCAGCCCGGTCCAGCGCAGGATCGCATTGGCGCGGGCATGGATCAGCTCGCGCACCAGCTCCTCGTTATCTTCCAGCGTCAGCCCTGCCCAGCGCACCAGCGATTCGATCACCGGCATGTGCCGCCCGTCGGCAATCGTGGTGCCCAGCATCTGCCCCAGCAGCGGCGAGACTTCGAGCCGGTCGAGCTGGCGGAACAACCCGCCGCGCACCTGGTTGCCCAGCCGGTCCGGGTCGAGCGATTCAAGCGCCTGGGCCAGCAGTTCGGCCGCGCCTGCGCGCACCCGGCCGCCCCCGCCGCTTTGCGGATCGACCAGCCAGCCACCCACGGCCGCTGCGATGTTGGTGGTCCGCAGCCGCCGCGCGACGACCTGAGGGGTCAGGAAATTGGTCCGCAGAAAAGTCGCCATCGTATCGGCGATGCGGTCCTTGTTTTCCGGTACGATCGCGGTGTGCGGGATCGGCAGGCCCAGCGGGCGGCGGAACAGCGCGGTGACCGCGAACCAGTCTGCCAGCCCGCCGACCATCGCGGCTTCGGCAAAGGCAAGGACATAGCCCATCGCCGGATGGAGCCCGACAAACTGCCGCGCGACCAGATAGAGCGCGGCCATGGCCACCAGCAGCCCGGTGGCGAACAGCCGCATCCGCCGCGCCCGGTCCACGGGAACCGCGGCGGTCAGGCGCGGCGCTGGGGCCTGTGCGCTCACTCCGCCGGCAAGGCCCCGGCCGCCTGATCGGCCGCGCGTCCGTGCTTGGGCTCATAGGTCAGGAAGGTGCGGCGCATCCACGGACCGAGCCGCTTTTCCAGACCGTCAGCCAGACTGAACCCGGCAGGCACGATCAGCAGCGTCAGCAGGGTCGAAACGGTCAGGCCGCCGATCACCACCGTGCCCATCGGCGCACGCCACGCCCCGTCGCCGGACAATGACAACGCGGTCGGCACCATGCCCGCGACCATGGCCACCGTGGTCATCACGATCGGCTGCGCACGCTTGTGCCCGGCCTCGATGATCGCGGCGTCCTTGTCGGCGCCGGTGGCCATTTCCTCGATGGCGAAGTCGATCAGCAAGATCGAGTTCTTTGCCACGATCCCGAACAGCATCAGGATGCCGATGAACACCGGCATCGAGATCGGCTGGCCTACCAGCGCCAGCGCCAGCAACCCGCCGAACGGAGCCAGGAACAGCGACCCCATGTTGACCAGCGGCGAGACGAACCGGTGGTAGAGCAGCACCAGCACCGAGAACACCAGCAGGATGCCGGCCACCAGCGCGGTGCCGAAGTTGGTGATCATTTCGGCCTGCCATTCATCCTGCCCGAACGGGGCATTGGAGATGCCTTGCGGCAGGTTCTTCATGATCGGCAGGTTGGCAATCGCCTTGTCCGCCTCACCCTTGACCACGCCGGGGGCCAGGTCGGCGCCGACAAAGACGCGGCGGCTCTGGTTGTAGCGCTGGATCGAGGTCGGGCCGGAACCGAAGCCGATGTCCGCGACGCGTGACAGCGGGACCGAGCCGCCGCTGGCGGTCGGGACCGGCAGGTTGCGGATCGTATCCAGGCTGCGGCGGGATTCGATCGGCAGCTTCACCCGGATCGGCACCTGGCGGTCTGACAGGCTGAACTTCGCCGCGTTCTGGTCAATCTCGCCCAGGGTGGCGACGCGGATCGCCTGGCTCAGCGCCGAGGTGGTAACGCCCAGGCTGGCCGCGAGGTCGAGACGCGGGGTGATGATGATTTCCGGACGGCGCAAGTCGGCCGAAACGCGCGGGGCGACCACCTGCTTCAGGCCAGCCATCTGCTCCACCAGCGCGGCCGACGCCTTGGCCAGCGCTTCCGGATCGGAACCGGACAGCATGACGTTGATCGCACGGCCAGAACCACCACCCGGTCCGGGGCCACCCGCCTGGAAGTTGACCCGCGCGTCGGCGATCGTCTGCAGCTTGGGCGTCAGCTGCCGTTCGAATTCGACGCTGGTCAGCTCACGGTCTTCCTTGAGCGTGATCAGCAGGAACCCGCTGCCTTCGCGGATGCGCTGGAACACCGACTGGACGTTGGGATCGGTGCGGATCAGTTCGGCCACTTCGCCGGTCTTGTCCGCGGTCTGGTCCAGCGTGGTGCCGGGCACCATTTCCACCGACACGCGACTGAAGCGGCTGTTGCCCGACGGGAAGAACTCCTGCGGGATGACCGCAAACATCACCCCGGTCAGGATCAGCGCGCTCATCCCGATCCCCATCATCCAGATGCGGTGATCGCGCATTCGCGCCAGGAAACTGCGCCCGATCCGGTCCGCCACGCGGGCCATGAAGCCGGCGCCCGGCAGCGGAATCCGCTCGAACAGGCGGGCCACAAAGCCGCGATAGCCGCGTTCCCGCCGCCAGGCGCGATAGGCATCGGCCTTGCGCTTATCCAGCGACCAGCTGAGCACACGCATGTAATCGTCCATCGCCTTGCCCTCGCCATGCGTGGCGTGGCCCTTGGCGTGGAGGAAATAGGCGGCAACCATGGGTGTTATCATGCGCGCCACGACCAGTGACATCAGCACGGCCGCGACCACGGTCAGCCCGAAGTTCTTGAAGAACTGGCCCGAAACGCCGGGCATCAGCCCGACCGGCAGGAACACGGCCACAATCGAGAACGTGGTGGCCACCACCGCCAGCCCGATTTCGTCGGCCGCGTCGATCGACGCCTGATAGGCGCTCTTGCCCATGCGCATGTGGCGCACGATGTTTTCGATTTCCACGATGGCGTCATCGACCAGCACGCCCGCCACCAGACCCAGCGCCAGCAGGCTGAGCATGTTGAGCGTGAAGCCCATCATGTCCATGAACCAGAAGGTCGGGATCGAGGAAAGCGGAATGGCCAGCGCCGACACGAAAGTGGCGCGCCAGTCGCGCAGGAAGAAGAACACCACGATCACGGCCAGGATCGCGCCTTCGATCATTGCCGCGATCGAGCTTTGGTACTGGGCCTTGATCTCGTCCACTTCGGTGAACAGGCGGTCGAACCGGATGGCGCCGTTGCTCTCTTCGGTGATCTTGGCCAGCTCTTCCATCGTCGCGTCATAGACCGCGACGTCGCTCTCGCCGCGCGCGCGGGAGATCGAGAACGTGACCACGTCCTTGCCGTTCATCTTCGCGCGCGAGGTGAGTTCGCCATAGGCATCGCGCACGGTCGCGATATCGGCAAGCTTGACCCGCCGGCCACCGCTCAGCGCGATTTCGGTCTGCGACAGTTCATAGGCGTTCTTGGCATTGCCCAGCACGCGCACCGACTGGCGCGATCCGGCCACTTCGGTGCGGCCGCCTGCCGCGTTGACGTTGATCTGGCGCAGCGCCGCGTTGACCTGGCTGGCGGTCACACCCATCGACTGCATCCGCGCGGGATCGAGTTCGACCAGGATTTCCCGGTCCACGCCGCCGTTGCGCTCGACCGAGGCCATGCCCGGAATGGCCAGCAGCCGCTTTGCAATGGTGTCGTCGATCAGCCAGGACAGCTGCTCGATCGTCATGTCATCGGCCGTGACCGCGAAGAACCCGATGGCGTTCGACGAAGTCTGCGCCTTGAACACCTGCGGTTCCAGGATGCCGTCTGGCAGTTCGCCGCGCGTCTGGTCGACCGCGTTCTTCACTTCGTTGACCGCTTCGACAATGTCGACGCCGATCTGGAATTCGATCACGGTCTGGCTGTTGCCCTCCCGCGCGGTGGACGAAATCGACTGGACGCCGTTGATCGCCCGAATGCCGGATTCGACCCGCTGCGTGATCTGGTTCTCGATTTCCGAGGGAGCAGCGCCCGGCTGCGAGATGTTGACGATGACGATCGGGAATTCGATGTCCGGATCCGCCTGGATCGACATGGCCCGGAACGACATGATCCCGGCCAGGGTCAGGCCGATGAACAGGATGATCGGCACCACCGGGTTGCGGATCGACCAGGCCGAGATATTGCGAAAGTTCATGGCGGTGGTCCCGTTCCCGTCCGGCTCTAGTTGGTGGCCGAGCGCGGCTGAACCGTCTCGTCCGGCTGCAGGAAGCCGCCGGCGCGCAGCACCACGCGCTCGTTACCGGTCAGGCCCTCGACCACGGCAACGCCATCGCTGGTCACGATCCCGGTCTTGACCGCACGTCGCCGCGCCTTGTTTTCCTTGTCGACGATATAGACGAAGCTGCCCTTCTCATCCGACAGGATAGCCGATTCCGGCAGCAGCGGGGCCACGATCGTGCCGGAGGTAATGGTCGCGGTGGCAAAGCCGCCAGGGCGCAGTTCCGGCGAATAGGCCAGCGCGATCCGGGCAATGCCCTGGCGGCTGGTCGGATCGATCACCGGCGCCAGCTGCCAGATCTGGCCGGAAAACGCCTTGTCCATGCCAGCTGGCACCACTTCGGCCGAAATGCCGGCCCGCAGGCCTGCCAGATCGAGTTCGCCCAGCTGCGCACGCAGTTCCATCTCGCCATCCTTGGCCAGCCGGAACAGCACGCCCGACCCGCCGCTGACGACCTGGCCGGGCTCCACCCGCCGTTCCAGCACCAGACCGGCTGCCGGAGCGACGATATTGAGCCGCCGGGTCTGTGCCTGCAGCACGCCCAGCGTGGCGCTGGCGACCCGCACCTGCGCGGCGGCGGCATCGCGCTGCGCGGTCAGGCGATCGATGTCCGCGGTCGAGACGAAGCCACGCTCGACCAGCTTGAGCGCACGATCGAGGTTGGCCTGGGCCAGCTGCGCATTGGCGCGCGCGACCTGGATCTGGGCGGACTGGCTGGCTTGCTGCTGGACCTGGACCGACCGGTCGATCACCGCCAGCACCTGGCCGGCACCGACCCACTGGCCCGGCTCGACCAGCACCGAGACGATCTGACCACCTTCACCCGGCACCCCGACCGGCAGTTCCCGCCGCGCGAACAGCGTGCCGGTGGCATTGATCGTTCCGGCAATGGTCGTCCGGCCCGGCGTGACCACGCTGACCACCGGCCCCTTGTCGACCTTCTGCTCGGCATCGCCAGCCGCACCACGGTGGGTGAAGAACCACACGGCGACCAGCAGCGCCACCACAACCGCACCTATGATCCACAGCCGCCGCCGCGACGCGCGATCTTCATCGCCTCCCGCCAGCAGCGGGTTCTCGTCGGAATCGGAGTCTGCAGCGATCGGGGCATCGATCCGCGAATCGTAGTTCATTGTCGGCTTCGCCTTCGTCCTTGTCGCCGCCCTCTGCCGCGCACGGCGGCAGACAGTCCGGGACCGTCGCGCACTGTATTACTATGATAAGTCACCCAGCACAAGCCCCGGTCAGGGCAGCGGGCAGGTAACCGCTCTTTCATGCAGCGCATAGGCGCGCCTGAGTATTGGCGCAATCAAAGGCTCTGCGAACGACGTATCGTTGTCGGTAAACGGCACGTTGCCGCGTGAATTCAGCGAACCTTGCCGCGCTTGATCAAGTTGACCACGGCCAGCAATACCACCGCGCCAATGAAGGCGGTCAGCAAGGTTCTGGAATCGAAGGCATCGCCCCGTAGATTGCCGCCGCCGATAAGGCTGCCCAGCAGGAACCGGCCCAGGATCGAGCCAGCGCATCCGACCACGACGTTGGCCAGAATGCCCATCGAGGCATCCCGGTTCATCACCTTGCTGGCCAGCCAGCCGATAATGCCCCCCATGACGATTGCAATGATGAAGCCGATCATTGGCCTGCCTTTCGCAAACGCCGACCGCATGAGTCGACCCGCCGAAAGCTAGCGCAATCGGCGGGCAGGTCAATTTTTCATTTCCAATCAGTGCCCTGACAGAGCCGGATCAGTACTTCAACTGGCGCTCGTAAAGATCGCGGTAATGCTGGATGCGGGTCACGCGCAGGCCCTGCATGCCGGACCGGTCCACGGCGCGCTGCCACGAAGCGAATTCCTCCAGCGTCAGGTTGTAGCGCTCGCACACTTCATCGATCGTCAGCAGGCCGCCATTGACCGCGGCCACGACTTCAGCCTTGCGGCGCACCACCCAGCGGGTCGTGGTCGGCGCAGGCAGCGATTCCAGGGTCAAGGGCTCCCCAAGGGGGCCGATAACCATCGCGGGTCGGATTTTCTGGTTCTCGATCATTGTTATCCTCGTCCGCCGACAACGGCTTCACTGGCGACAGCGCCACCATTGCGCGCGGGGAATTTTCCATCAGCTAAATCGGTACGGTTAACGGCCCGTGAGGCATGATTGCGTGAAGTGGACGCGACCCTCGTCCAATACCCGAAACCACCGGAGGGAAACGCCCCGCCGGCAAACCCGTCTTGCAACGCCTGCCGTGCGGCATGTCCTGCCACGCAGCGGGCGCGCAGCGCTGCCCAGTCGAGCGCCGCCGCGTCGGCCGTGCCGCGCGCCGGGTCGAGCTGATTTCGCAGGCTCGCCAATAGGTCGTTTCCGATCTCCATGGGCAGGGCTCTACCGCCCCAAGGTCAAGATCAGGTAAAGTTGACGTTTACCATGTGTTCAGCTTGCCTAACGATTTGCCGCACGCCCCATCCGCGGTGTAAGGCGCGGCGATGAGTGCCGAAACGCTGCCACCTGTAGATTATACCAGCCTGTTCCAATTGCCCCAGCCGCTGGCGGGCAAGCGGATTGTCGTGGCGATGTCGGGCGGGGTCGACAGCTCGGTCGTGGCCGCGCTGGCGGCACGCAGCGGGGCGGAAGTCATTGGCATTACACTGCAATTGTACGATCACGGGGCAGCTTCGGGGCGCAAGGGCGCGTGCTGTGCCGGCGATGACATTCGCGATGCACGGGCCGTGGCGGACCGGCTGGGGATCGCCCACTACGTGTTCGATCACGCCAGCAGCTTCCGCGAGGAAGTGGTCGAACGCTTTGCCGACGATTACCTGTCGGGCCGCACGCCGATCCCCTGCATCCGCTGCAATATGGGGCCGAAATTTACCGACCTGTTCGGCATGGCGCGCGAACTGGGGGCCGATTGCCTGGCCACCGGACACTACGTCCGCCGCGTGATCGGCCCTGCCGGGCCGGAACTGCACCGTGCGCTCGATCCGGCCCGCGACCAGAGCTATTTCCTTTACGCAACGACCGAGGCGCAGCTGGATTACCTGCGCTTTCCGCTGGGCGGCATGCCCAAGGCTGACGTGCGCAAGATCGCCGAGGCCGAAGGTCTGGTCGTGGCCGCCAAGCCGGACAGCCAGGACATCTGCTTCGTGCCCGATGGCGACTACGCGAAAGTGGTTAAGTCGGTCCGCCCCGAAGGGGTCGCGCCGGGAGAGATTGTCCATGCCGAAACCGGCGCGGTGCTGGGGGCGCACCAGGGCATCATCCACTTTACGGTCGGGCAGCGGCGAGGCCTGGAAATCGGCGGGCAGCCGGAGCCGCTCTATGTTACCGGGATCGACGCGGCGACGTGCCGGGTGCTGGTTGGCCCGCGCCGCCTGCTGGCGGTGGGGGCAGCGCATCTGGTGGAGACCAACCGGATCGGGCCGCTGCCCGACGCGCCCTTGCTGGCCAAGGTCCGTTCGCTGGCAAAGCCCGTGCCGGTCACGCTGGACGGCCCGCTGGGCAACGGAGCGGCAGCGACCATCCGCTTCCTGGCACCGGAATACGGCGTTGCGCCGGGACAGGCAGCGGTAATCTATGCCGGGGACCGCGTGGTTGGCGGCGGCTGGATCGAAGCAACCGAACCCGCCTAAACCGGCTGGGCGATCAGGCAGAGACCGGACGACGGGAAGGCAAGGTCGGCCAGAGCGGGCGCCAGGCCGCACGAACCGGCCGTCACGGGTTCACCGGCGATGGTCGGCGTGCAGTCCAGTGGGATCACCAGCACCGGGCCGACATAGCGCTTGGCAGTGGCCGCATCGGGCGGACCATCCAGCCGGTCAAGCCGGAACAGCGGCCCTTCGACCAGCGTCTCGGCGCCGCCGGCCGGCACCTTGCGGCGCCACCGGGGGGCATAAGGCTCTCCAAGGGCAACAGCCATGCCCTCATCCAGATGCAACTCGCGGGGGCGGCCGTAATCATAGAGCCGGTAGGTGATGTCGCTGTTCTGCTGCACCTCGACCAGGCTGATCCCGGCGCCGATCGCGTGGACCGTGTTCGCGGGGATGTAGAAGAAGTCCCCCGGGCCGACATCATGCCATTCCAGCAGTTCCTCGATGCTGCCGTCCAGCGCGGCGGCGCGCATCGTGGCGGCATCGACAGGCTCGCGGAAACCGATGGCCAGGCGCGCGCCCGGTTCGGCGGCGATCACCAGCCAGCATTCCTCCTTGCCCTGCCGCCCCTGCCCGGCGGCCAGGGTCTGCGCATCAGACGGGTGGACCTGCACGGACAGCGCCTCGCTGGTGAAGATGTACTTGACCAGCAGTGCGGACAATTCAGCCGGTGGCTCGAACCAGACCTCGCCGATCGCTTCGCCCGCGGGGGCGACGAACGGTGCAGGCAGCTGAGCCTTGCCCCACGGCTTGGGGACCATCCGGGTCGGCAATAGCGCGCTCATTGATTGGCAGCACCGTGCAGCTTGCCCACCTTCTGCGCGCCCGCCCGGGTCGTGACCAGCACTTCGCCGCCATCGACCACCACGATCACGTCTTCCAGCCCGATCACCGAAACGCGCGGACCATCGCTGTCCACCAGCACGCCCCGGCAATCGACCAGTTCGGCGGGGCCGCGCACCGCATTGCCGGCATCGTTCTGCGGCAGGGCGGCATGGAGCGCGTCCCAGCTGCCGATGTCGGACCAGCCCATGTCGGCCGGCACCAGCGCGGCGCGGCGCGTGTTTTCCATTACCGCGTAGTCAACCGACTCGCTGTCGATCGCGGCAAATTCCGCCGCGCCGGGGTGGAAGCAGTGGCCATCGGCACGGCCCGCCGCCACGGCTGCTTCAGCCGCCGCGGCAATCGCCGGGCGATGGGCACGCAGCTCGTCCAAGAAGGTGCCGACCCGGAACGCGAAGATCCCGCCGTTCCAGGCATAGTCGCCCGATGCGACGAATTCCTGCGCGCGGGCCAGTTCCGGTTTTTCCACAAAGCGCGCGGTGCGAAAGCCTAGGTCGCCAATCGCTTCACCGCGCTGGAGATAGCCGAATCCGATTTCCGGGGTTTTCGCCTCGATCCCGAACGAGACCAGCCAGCCCTCGGCAGCCAGCGCCGAGGCCTTGGCCGCCGCCGCGCGATAGGCGTCGGTGTCGGCGATGTGGTGATCGCTGGGGCAAACCAGCATGATCGCATCGTTCGGCAGCCGCAGCGCCGCCAGCGCAATGGCCGCCGCCGTATTGCGGGCGCAGGGTTCGACGATGATCTGCGCGCCGGGCGCGTCACCCAGTTGCGCCTCGACATGATCGAGGTGGGCAGTGCCGGTCACCACCACCGGCGCGGCAAACCCGCCTTCGTGGCCGCTGCGGCGCAAGGTCGCCTCGAACAGGGTCGAATCCCCGACCAGCGGCAGGAACGGCTTGGGCTTTACCGCCCGGCTGCGGGGCCAGAGCCGCGTCCCGCTACCACCGCACAGAACCACCGGGTGAATTGCCAGATTTTCCGTCACGCCTTCATATCCCCCCGATCGTCGAGCAGCGATTGCTGGCCCATAGCGATTTCGGCTTTCGTTTCAATGAACTGGATTCCGCCCCTGCTCATTCCGTCCATGGCTGCAACACGCACCCCGCACCTTCCCGATAAGTGGCCGTCTGGGTAGCCAGTAGCGGGAAGCGTGCCGTAACGCTTCTGGCTTCAACATCCTGGCTCAGGGAAATCAGTTCCATTCCGGGTTCAAAATCCTTCCGGCAGTCGGACAGGTCGCGCCCTCCGACGAACCGGCAGGAACAGCCAACCCGCGCGGCATAGGACGCACCGGTCACCGCGAAACTGTTCAGCGGTTGCCAGAACCACCCCAGCCCGATTCCCGCCAGCGCGGCGGCCAGCAGGAACAGGCGCAGTGGCAGCCGCGTCTTCCGGCCAGGCGGCGTCGCATCGGAGAGATTACCCGGAACGGGGTTAGTGGTTGCCATTACGGAGCCTTTGGGCGAGGGATGCGCGGCATGTTGCCGCACCGTCTTTCGCTTATCCTGCCATGGCTTGCCCTGCCAGTCCTGATCGGATGCAGTGCGGCAAGCGGTGATTCCGCCCCTCCGCCGCTGGATCAGCAGGCGCTGGCCGCCGTCGTCAAGCAACCCGGCGCCCCGCGCGAAGCGCTGGCACGCGCGGTGGACCGGCTGTTCACCGCCGAGGAGATGGCCGAAACCCGCGCCGTGCTGGTGCTGAAGGACGGGCGGGTCGTGGCCGAACGCTATGCCCCCGGCTATCACGAGAACACGCGCTTCATCAGCTGGTCGATGGCCAAGACGATCACGGCCGTGATGATCGGACAACTGGTGGCCGATGGGCGGCTGCGGCTGGATGAAAGCGTTCCAATTCCCGCATGGCAGCGCGCGGGCGATCCGCGCGGGGAAATCACCCTGCGCCAGCTGCTGCAGATGCGGTCGGGCCTGAAGCATACCGAGGCCGGGCAGCCGGTCTATGAATCCGATGAAGTGCGGATGCTGTTCCTCGACGGGCGCGACAACATGGCCGCCTATGCCGAGGCCCAGCCGCTGGAAGCGGAACCGGGCCGCAAGTGGGAATATTCCAGCGCGACCACGGTGATTCTGGCCGATCTGGCGGCCCGCGCGCTGATCACCAACCCCGATCCGGCCGCCAACACGCCCGAAGAACGCCGCCGGATCGTCAGCGATTACCTGCATACCCGGCTGTTCGATCCGATCGGAATGCGCAGCATGATCCCGGAATACGATGCGTCCGGCACGCTGATCGGCGGCAGCCTGATCCACGGCACCGCCCGCGACTGGGCAAAGTTCGGCGAGTTCCTGCGCAACAAGGGCGCGGTCAAAGGCGCGCAACTGGTCCCGTCAGGGTGGATCGAGTTCATGCTGAAGCCCAGCCCGCGCAATCCCGGCTTTGGGGCGCAAACCTGGCTGAATCGTCCGCAGGTGGATGACGGAACCGTGCAATGGCCCGGCGTGCCGACCAGCACGTTCTCCATGAACGGACATCTGGGGCAGTATGTGGTCGTTGCCCCCACGCTGGGAGTCACAGTGGTGCGGCTGGGCAAAACCCAGGATGGCGAACACGAACCGGTCCGCGCGGGAATTGCGCGGATCATCCAGCTGTTCGATTAGGAAGCCCGGTTCGCCAGCAAGTCCTCGGAGGACAGGTCGGTCGGGTCCACGTGGCCTTCCGGATCGGGGTGGATCAGGATTTCGACGCCGGGAAACTCGGCCAGCAGCTTGGCCTCGATCTCGTCCATCACATCATGCGCGGCGCGGATCGTCATGCCCGGATCGACCGCGACGTGGAACTGCACGAAATCGCGGTTGCCCGAGGTGCGGGTCCGCAAGTCATGCAGGCCGCGCAGCTCCGGATGGCGCGCGACCACGGCCAGAAAACGCTCCTTCTTTTCCGGCGGCCATTCCTTGTCCATCAACTGGTCGACCGCTTCCTGCGATGCGCCCCATGCGCCCCAGCCCAGCCACAGCGCGATGGCCAGGCCAAAGAACGGGTCGGCCCCGGCCAGGCCGGCATACTGATCCAGCGCCAGCGCGGCGATCACCGCCAGGTTCAGGAACAGGTCCGACTGGTAATGCATGTGGTCGGTCGCAATCGCCAGACTGCCGGTCTGGCGGATCACGCGCTGCTGCCATGCCAGCAGCGCGACGGTAGCCAGCATGGCGATGACCGACACGGCAATCCCGCCTTCGGCGGCTTCGGGACGCGCGCCCGCCGCCCACTGGCCAATCGCCCGTGCCGCGAGGCTGAGCGCGGAGATCGAGATCAGCACGACCTGGAACATCGCCGCCAGCGCTTCGGCCTTGCCGTGGCCGAAGCGATGGTTGTGATCGTCCGGCTGGGCGGCCACCCACACCCCGGCCAGCGTCGCCAGACTGGCAACGAGGTCCAGCGCGGTATCGGCCAGACTGCCCAGCATCGCGGTGGACCCGGTGGTCCACGCCGCCCAGACCTTCAGGCCAACCAGCAGCAGCGCAACCGCCGTGCTGGCCAGCGCCGCGCTGCGATTGAGGGAGGCCGCGCTGCTCATGGATAGAGCAACGTGCTGGTCCACCCGCCATCGGGCAGGCGGGTGAAGCGGCGGCGTTCGTGCAGACGGAACGGGCGGTCCATCCAGAATTCGATCGCCTGCGGTTCCAGGCAAAATCCGGTCCAGTGCGGCGGGCGCGGCACGCTGCGGCCCAGATACCGCGCGCCCTCCTTCGCGATCCGGCCCAGGAACGTCAGGCGCGAATCGAGCGGTTCGGACTGGAGCGAAGCGTGAGCCCCCACCTGCGAATCGCGCGGGCGGCTGGCAAAGTATTCATCGGCCACCGCATCCTCCACGGGCGTGGCCAGCCCTTCGATCCGCACCTGCCGGCGCAGCGATTTCCAGTGGAACAGCAGCGCCGCGCGCGGATTGGCCAGCAGCTCGCCACCCTTGCGGCTATGGGTGTTGGTGTAGAACACGAAGCCTTCCGGGCTGTAATCCTTCATCAGCACCATCCGCACCGACGGGAATGCATCGGGCGTGGCCGTGGCCAGCGCGACCGCATTGGGATCGTTCAGCTCGTGCTTTTGCGCATCGGCAAACCACTGCGCGAACAGATCGAACGGGGCGTCGGCCGGGATCTCGGTATGGCTCTGGTCATCAGTCATGGTGCGCTGCGGCATAGCCCGCGCCGAACCGGGAAGAAAGCGCAACCGTCTCGCAATAAGTTGGGAAAGCTTGCCGCCGGGGCGCAAGCTACCTAGCTAGGGGCATTATGGCAGACCCCTACCAGATCCTTGGCGTGGCCCGCGGCGCGAGCGAGAAGGACATCAAGTCCGCGTATCGCAAGCTGGCGAAGGAATTCCACCCGGACCGCAACGCCGACAATCCCAAGGCGGCGGAACGCTTTTCCGAGATTACCCGTGCTTATGACCTCTTGTCCGACAAGGACAAGCGCGCCCGGTTCGACCGGGGCGAGATCGATATCGACGGCAACCCGGTCATGGGCTTTGGCGGCGGCGGGTTCGGCGGCGGCTTTGGCGGCGGAGGCCAGCGTGGCCATGGTGGCGGCTTCGAAGGGTTTGGCGGCGAAGGCATCGACCTGGGCGACATCTTCGACGGCCTGTTCGGCGGGCGCGGCGGAATGGGCGGGGGCATGGGCGGCGGGCGCAGCCGGGCCGCCCCCAGGGGCGCGAACGTGCAGTACAAGCTGGGCGTCTCGCTGACCGATGCGGCAACCCGCGCGACCCAGCGCATCACCCTGTCCGATGGCAAGACGATCGACCTGAAACTGCCCGCCGGGGTGGAAGATGGCACCCAGATGCGGCTGGCGGGCAAGGGCGAGCCCGGCCCCGGCGGCGCGGGCGATGCCATCGTGGTGATCCACATCCAGCCGCACCCCTGGTTTCGCCGCGATGGCGACAACCTGCGGCTCGACCTGCCGATCACCCTCGACGAAGCGGTGCGCGGCGCGAAAGTGAAAGTGCCGACGGCCGAAGGCGCGGTGATGCTGACCGTCGCCCCCGGCACCAGTTCTGGCAAGACCCTGCGCCTCAAGGAAAAGGGCATGACCCGCAAGGACGGCTCGCGCGGGGACCAGCTGATCACGATCGAAGTGCAGTTGCCCGATTCGGGCAGCGAAGACGCCGCCGAACTCGCCCGCCGCCTCGATGGCTGGCAGGACACGCGCAATCCGCGCAGCCGCATGGGCGTGTAACCGCGTGGAGGAGCGTCCGCTCGACGACGCGCATCTGCCGCTGCTGGCTGCCCCGGACCTCTCGCCAGAAGCACGCCGCGAACGCGCGCTGCGCTGGCGCGCGGGGCTGGAGGAGGCCGCCCGCCCCTCGCAGGCGCTATGGGACCGGCTGGGCGCCAGCCGCCTGTTCCGCGTTGCCAGCCGGGTCTGGTCGGGCGCGTGGAACGACGGGTTCATCCATGCCGGGAATCTCGCCTACATGGCGATCCTCTCGCTGTTTCCGTTCTTCATCACCGTCGCCGCGATCTTTGCGCTGGTGGGCGAGGAGGCACAGCGCGCCGCCTCGGTGAAGACTTTCCTGCTGGCCGTCCCGCCAGTGGTGCGCAGCGCACTGGAGCCGGTGGCGATGGACGTTGTCCAGGCCCGCAGCGGCTGGCTGCTGTGGGTCGGCGGGCTGGTCGGACTGTGGACGGTGAGCAGCCTGATCGAGACGATCCGCGACATCCTGCGCCGCGCCTATGGCACGCCGGTCACATCCGCGTTCTGGCGTTATCGCCTGATTTCCAGCGGCGTGATCGTGCTGGCGGTGGTGGCCTTGCTGTTCTCGCTGTTCGCGCAAGTTGCCATCGGCGCCGCGCAGCAGGTGATCGCCGCATGGTTCCCGCTGGCGGGGGACTGGGCCGCGACGCTGGCAACCAGCCGCGTCGTTCCGGCGCTGGTGCTCTATGTCTCGCTCTACCTGCTGTTCTACACCCTGACGCCAACGGCCTATCGCGTCCGCCGCTATCCCAAGTGGCCCGGCGCGCTGCTGGTGACCGGCTGGTGGGTGGGGGTGATGGTGGCCCTGCCTTATGTGCTGGCCAGCTTCTTCACCTATGACCTGACTTACGGCAGTCTGGCCGGCGTAATGATCGCGCTGTTCTTTTTCTGGCTTGTCGGGCTGGGCATGGTAGTAGGCGCCGAGTTGAACGCGGCATTGGCCGTCACGCCGGAGGAATGTGACATGATCGGCCATGCCGTAACGGAAACGGACCGCTAGGAAGGGATGGTGGGACCAGAATGACCGGATTGATGCAGGGAAAACGCGGCCTGATCATGGGCCTTGCGAACGACAAGTCGCTGGCCTGGGGGATTGCGCAGAAGCTGGCCGAACAGGGGGCGGAACTGGCCTTTTCCTATCAGGGTGAAGCGCTGGAAAAGCGGGTGCGCCCGCTGGCCGCCAGCCTGGGCAGCGATTTCCTGATAGATTGCGACGTATCCAGCATGGACGCGCTGGACACCGCGTTCGCGACGCTGGCCGCACGCTGGCCGACGATTGATTTCGTGGTCCACGCCATCGGCTTTTCCGACAAGAACGAGCTGCGCGGCAAGTATTGCGACACCAGCCTCGATAACTTCCTGATGACCATGAACATTTCGGCCTACAGCCTGGTCGCCGTCACCAAGCGCGCCGCCGCGATGATGCCGAATGGCGGCAGCATCCTGACGCTGAGCTACTACGGCGCGGAAAAGGTCGTGCCGCATTACAACGTGATGGGCGTGGCCAAGGCGGCGCTGGAAACCAGCGTGAAGTACCTCGCCAACGATCTGGGTCCGCAGGCAATCCGCGTCAACGCGATTTCCGCCGGGCCGATCCGCACGCTCGCCGCCAGCGGGATCGGCGATTTCCGCTATATCCTGAAGTGGAACGAGCTGAATTCGCCGCTGCGCCGCAACGTCTCGATCGAGGACGTGGGTGGTTCCGCGCTCTACCTGCTGTCCGATCTGGCATCGGGCGTGACGGGCGAGACGCACCACGTTGACGCGGGCTACCACGTCGTCGGGATGAAGCAGGAAGACGCGCCGGATATCGCGCTGAGCTGATCCGCAATCGGGCTGGCGGCGGTTTAGGCCGCTGCCAGCACCCGGTCCAGCACCGTGCGCAGCGCCGCCGCATTCGCCGCGGCCGCCGCCGCCGCATCGCCCGCTTCGGTATAGCAGCGCAGTTCCGGCGCATTGCCCGACCCGCGCAAGTGCACCACCACGCCGTCCGCCATCGTCATGCGAATGCCGTCGGTCAGGTCGACACTGGCCAGCCCGCCATGCTCTCCGGCAAAATAGCCCGCCAGCCGCGCATCGCGCACCGCCGCGTCACCATCCTGCAAGTGCGCGAACAGCCGCTTTGAATATGCGGGCGGAAATGCCTGAATCCGGTCGCTGTAGGTCACCCGCGCGGGCAGCGCGGCTTCCAGCGCGATCAGCCCGCCCGCCCCGCGCGAGGCGACCAGCGCCGCCAGGATCGGCAGCACCGCATCGCGCGTCGGCAACGCGGTCAGCACTTTGCCATCCTGCGCGATATCGCTGCTCAGCAGGAACCCGCCGTTCGCTTCATACCCGCAGACCCGTGTGCCGCCCGCTGCCAGCGCCGCGTTCATCGCCGCGATGACATAGGGCGAGCCGATCCGCGTGCGCGCGACGTGGGCAAACTGCCCGGTCAGTTCCAGCGCGGTGTTGCTGCTGACCGGCGTGACGACGTGATCGGCCCCCAGCGCCTGCGCACAGAGAATGCCCAGCCGGTCCCCGCGCAGCCATTCGCCGGCTTCGTTCGCCAGCAGGGGCCGGTCGGAATCCCCGTCGGTCGAGATGATCGCATAGGGGCCATGCTCCGCCGCCCAGCCGCGCGCCGCGGCGATGTCTTCCGGGCGGACCGCTTCGGTATCAACCGGAATGAACGTTTCGGACCGGCCCAGCACCAGCGCCGTTCCGCCCAGCCCTTCGACCACCTGCACCAGCACATCGCGGCCCACGGCGGAGTGCTGGTACACCCCGATGGTCAACCCGCTCAGCGCATCCGCACCGAAGAAATCGACATAGCGCGCGACGTAAGCCGCCGTCACATCCGTCACCGGCGGCAGCGGCGCGGGATCGCGCAACTGATCATCCGGCCCGAACAGCGCCGGATCGAGCGCCACGACCTGCTCGGTGATCCCGGCCTCGTCATCCTTCAGCACTTCGCCCGCGCAGCGATAGAACTTGATGCCGTTCCGATCGGCCGGGATGTGGCTGCCGGTGACCATAAGCGACGGGATCCCCTCCGCAATGGCATAGGCCGCCAGCGCGGGGGTGGGGACATAGCCGCAGAACACCGGCTCGCCCCCCAGGCTGCGCACGGCCTGTGCGCAGGCGGCCAGGATGCGCGGAGTGCTGGGGCGCAGGTCGCCCGCCAGCGCCACGCGCTTGCCGGGGCCAAACTCACCCTCATCGCGCAAGTGCTGGAGGAACCCGGCGGTATAGGCAAAGCAGATCCGGTCCGTCATCGCGACCGCTTCACCACGCACACCGCTGGTGCCAAATGTCACCCCGGACCGGGACATCAGATCACGGACGACCGCCGTCTGCGTCATATTCATACTGTTTCCATTCCCGCGCGGTGCGATCGCCTGCCCCAACACTTCAGCCAATGCCCACGATCCGGAGTATTGCAACCGAAATTCGCAGAATCATCGCTCTGCCATCACCGGCTGGATAAAGGCTTCCCACTGCGGCAGGATGCGTTCAAGGGTATAGCGCGCGCTGACGTCGATCCCACGCGCACAGGGCCGCGCTGCGCGTCGACGCACCTCAACTGCCGCGCTATTTGCGGCGCACTCGTTCTTTTCGGCGGCGAACCATGCGCCCTGTGATGATCCAAGCCAGCCGCAAGCGCCCGCGCAGCAGGCACCAGCGCAGCAATTCGCGATGCTCAAGCGGTGTCAGCACATTCAATTCCAGCGCGCGCAGGATTTTCGCCATTTCGGGTTCTGGCAGCAGGCGAACCAGATTGAACGTGCTGTGGAACCCGAATTCGCCGCCGCGCGCGGCATGGCGTTCGAAAGCGAACTGCCGGGCCTCAGCCTCCGGCGCGAAACGCAGGCCGAAGTCCTGTTCGAGACGGGGCCGCCAGATCCGGCAGATCGTCACGTCTTCCGCAGCTCCCGGATTGTCCGGCTGATCAGCACAAATAGCCATAAGGCGGCGCGATCGCAGCGAAAATCCACCGTTCCCCACGATATGACCATCGCTGAAATGCGGCCAGGGTGCGCCGATATAGTCATAATCAAGGAACGAATCCCGCCAGCCCCCGCGATCCAGCACATAACCATCCCACTGCACGCAAAGCGCAAAGCCGGTGGTAACGTGGCGGTGGAGTTCGCGCAGCATGAAATGCGAATAGGCATCGCGGGAGGCCAGGGGCGTGATCTGTCGCCAAGTAATTCCCGCCATGTCCGCGCCGCCTGGAACCCTGTCGCTGAACAGCAGTACCTTGCCGAAACGGCATTCCTGCATAGAGCGCTGCAACGCCGCCACTGTCAGGTCCAGCGCGATGCTGGACACCGCCACCAGCGTCACTTCCGGCAGGTCGATCCGGCCATCCGTCAAGGCGCTGTCCGGACTCAAAACGCCAGCACGCATCGTTCCGCCGTCCGCGAAAACAGCGGGCTGTAATGCGGATCGTCATGGCCCTGCGTCTGCCAGCGGTCCCGCAAGCAGGCCAGTTCGCGTGAGAAGCGGGCGGAATTGCCAGCGTCCATGTCTGACCCGCGCGATTTGGATTCGCGATGGATCAACCATGCATCCGCAGCAAAAATGTTGCGCAGCCCCGCCGCTTTCAGCTTCAGACAGAAATCCACGTCGTTGAACGCGACGGCGAAAGCGTCCTCGTCAAGCCCGCCGACAGCCTGATATTTTGCGCGGGAAACGACAAGGCACGCCGCCGTGACCGCCGAAACTTCACGCGTGACGCGGAACCATTCACGGTCGCGCACCTGATCCACCGGCACGCCCTTCATCACATGGCCGGCGGCACCGCCAATGCCGATCGCCACTCCGGCATGCTGCACGGTCCGGTCAGGATAAAGCAGAAGCGCCCCCACCGCGCCGACCTGCGGTGCCAGCGCCTGCCGCATCATCGCCGTCAGCCAGCCCCCGTCCAGCGCCTCGATATCGTTGTTCAGAAGGCAAAGGTATTCGCCGCGCGCAGCCTGCGCAGCACGGTTGCTCAGCGCGGAAAAATTGAACGGCCCCGGCGCGTGTACGATCCGCACCCGAGCATCTGCGGACCAATGGTCCAGCAGCGCCAGCGCCTGCGGTTCCGTGCTGCCGTTGTCGACAATCACCCATTCGGTTCCGCCAGGATAGTCGAGTAATTCCAAACTTTTGAGACATGCATCCAGCAGGTCCGCCCGGTCGCGCGTGGGGATCAGGATGGACGCCAACGGCCATTCGCGCGCGGTCGCCGTCGGCCCGGCGATGGCAAGTGGCAGTGGGTCGGACCGGCGGTGTGACAGGATCAGCGGAACGTGCATCGGGGCGGTTGCTCCCATGGCTGCCTCCGCAGGCAGGGCGCAAATCCGACGCAAAACGGATGCCATGCCGGCGAACGAGCAGGCTGCCGATGGTTGCGTCCACATCACGCTGTCCCGCGCCACCAGACAGGCACCACTGACCATGTCGCGCGCGGCATGGAGCAAGGCGTCCCAGTCGGGCTTGATCCACGGATCGCAGCGCCCGCCCGGCCCCAGCCGATCCTCGTCCCAATAGATAATGTCGGACGCCGCGCCTTCGCGCCCGGCCCACGCCAGCGCGGCGGGCAGATGGGGTGAAACTTCATCGCCAGCACGCAACGGCAAAAGCCAGCGGCAATCCAGCGGCAGAGCCGCGATCGCACCGGCGAGGTCGTCCCGCGATAGCGACTGGCACCCGTCACAACCGGCAATATTGGTCCAGACGGAGAGGTCGCCGCCAAAAGCCCGGCGCAAGCTGCGCAGCGTGGCAACCACGACAGCGGGTGTATCTTCCGGCTCACCCAAAATCAGGCAGGCGATCCCCGGTATTGTCCTGGCCGTCGGTGCCGCGCTCAAGCAGCTACGCATCACCTGCGGTTCTGCCACCGCCACCCACCGCCGGTAAAACGCCGATGATCCTGCGGCGGCGAGGCAGAGTTGGTTCCACGCCCGCACCTTCCTGCCACGCAAAAGTGCCCAAAGCGCGCGCAGGGCGGCGTGGGTTTCCGTCGCCAAGGCGAGCAGCAAGATGGTGCCGAACGTCCATGACAGCATCGGCGGGCGGGCGCGACGGTGCTTCACGTCATGCGTTCGAAACGCTGCGATTTCAGGACACAGCTCCAAGGACGGTTTTACGGATATAGCCCGCATAGTCCGATTTACCCAGCCGCTGGATCACCGTTTCAAGCTGCACAGCGTCGATGAAGCCCATGTAGAAGGCGATTTCTTCCGGGCAGGCGATCTTGAAGCCCTGACGCTTTTCCAGCGTGCGCACGAACTCTGCTGCTTCCAGCAGGCTGTCGGGCGTGCCGGTATCAAGCCAGGCATAGCCGCGCCCCATCACTTCCACGGCCAGTTCGCCGCGTTCCAGATAGACGCGGTTCACATCGGTGATTTCCAGTTCGCCGCGCGGCGATGGCTGGAGGTTTGCAGCGATGTCCACAACCTGTTCGTCGTAGAAATACAGCCCGGTCACCGCCCAGTTCGAACGCGGCTTCGCGGGCTTTTCCTCGATCGTCAGCGCGCGCATCTGGTCATCGAAATCGACGACGCCATAACGCTCGGGGTCAGTCACGTGGTAGGCGAAGACGGATGCGCCCTTGTCGCGCGTCTTGGCGCAGCGGAACAGTTCGGGCAGGCCGTGGCCGTAATAGATATTGTCGCCAAGGATCAGTGCCGAAGGTTGGCCCCGCACGAAGTCCGCGCCGATACGATAGGCCTGCGCCAGCCCATCCGGGCTGGGCTGCACCGCATATTCGATCTGAATCCCCCATTGCGAACCATCACCCAGCAGCGCCTGGAACGACGGCGTATCGCGCGGCGTCGATATGACCAGCACTTCCCGGATGCCTGCCAGCATCAGCGTGGACAGCGGATAATAGATCATCGGCTTGTCATAGACCGGCATGAGCTGTTTCGATGTCGCCAGTGTCATCGGATAGAGCCGCGTGCCGCTTCCGCCTGCGAGGATGATTCCCTTCATTTTCGTCTTCCCGTTGTTTTGTTGCGTTCAGCCGACCAAACGGGCGACAATCTGCCGGATCGATTCGCGCCAGTCCGGCAGGGAGACACCATGCGTAGCCGCCAGTTTGCCGCACTCCAGCCGCGAATTGGCCGGACGGCGCGCGGGCGTGGGATATTCAGCGGTGGTGATCGCGCGCACCCGGGCGCCGGGTCCGCCCAGCGCTGCCGACCCGGCAAAAATCGCCTCGGCAAAACCGGCCCAATGGGTCGAGCCCTGCGCAGTCATATGGAATACACCGCGAAGTTCTGGCGCGGCCTCAGCCAGCAGGTTTTCCGCCACCCGCAACACCCCGTCGGCAATGTCGAGCGCGCTGGTGGGGTTGCCGAACTGGTCACCAACAACGCCCAGTTCATCCCGGTCGGCGGCAAGCCGCAGCATCGTCTTGACGAAATTGGCGCCAAACGGGCTATAGACCCATGCCGTACGCAGAATCGCGCTGTTCTCGCCATTTTCGGTCAGAACCGCTGTCTCGCCTGCCAGTTTCGACGTGCCGTAAACGCCTAACGGAGCCACCGGATCGCTTTCCACGTAAGCTGACGCCTTGGAGCCGTCGAAGACATAGTCGGTCGACAGGTGCACAAGCGGCACGCCCAGTTCCCGCGCCGCAGCGGCAATTGCGCCCGGTGCCGTTCCGTTGATCACGAAGGCCGCATCTGCATCGCTTTCCGCCTTGTCGACCGCGGTATAGGCCGCTGCCGAAACGATGGCATCGGGCTTTACGGCGATCAGCGCCTGCGCCACCGTTTCCGGTTGCGACAGGTCAAGTTCCGGACGGCCCAGCGCCACGATTTCGTGCCCGCGCAAGGGACCGCGTTCGAGCAGCGCGGTAACGACCTGCCCGTGCAGTCCGGTTACCGCAACCCTCATTTCGCAGCGCCTGCCGCGATCAGCCCCAGCCGCTGGCCATCGTAGTTGTCGCGCAACGGTTGCCACCACCATTCGCTGTCGAGATACCACTGCACCGTCTTTTCGATGCCGGTGTCAAAGTTTTCCAGCGCCGCCCAGCCAAGTTCAGTTTCCAGCTTGGTCGCATCGATCGCATAGCGCGCATCGTGGCCGGGACGGTCGGATACGAACTCGATGAGGTTTTCGCGCGGTTCGGCGCCGGGCACCAACCGGTCCAGCACCTGGCAGATACGCCGCACCACATCGATGTTCTGACGCTCGTTACGGCCACCGACATTGTATGTCTCACCCACCCGGCCACGTTCGGCGATCAGGTCGAGCGCGCGGGCATGATCTTCGACATAAAGCCAGTCGCGGATGTTATCGCCCTTGCCGTAAACCGGCAACTTGCGGCCTGCCAGCGCGTTGAGGATCGTCAGCGGGATCAGCTTTTCCGGGAAGTGATAAGGCCCGTAGTTGTTCGAGCAGTTCGACACGACCACCGGCAGGCCATATGTCCGCTCCCACGCCTTGGCGAGGTGGTCGGACGCCGCCTTGGACGCGGAATAGGGCGAACTGGGATCGTACGGCGTCGCTTCCTCGAACAGCCCTTCGTCGCCCAGCGAACCATAGACCTCGTCGGTGGACACATGCAGGAAACGGAACGCTGCGCGGGCCGCGGCATCAAGCCCGTTCCAGTAACCGCGCGCGACCTCCAGAAGGGTGAAGGTGCCAACCACGTTGGTCTGCACGAAATCGGCAGCCCCGGTGATCGAACGGTCGACATGGCTTTCCGCGGCAAGGTGCATGACGCGATCGGGGCAGAAATCGGCAAAGGCAGCGTCCATCGCCGCGCGGTCGCAAATGTCCGCCTTGAGGAAACGGTACTTGCTGTTCCCATCAACCAGCTTCAGCGACGCCAGATTGCCGGCATATGTCAGCGCATCGACATTGAGGACATCGTATCCTTTTTCGAGCACCAGATGCCGTACCAGCGCCGATCCGATGAACCCGGCACCACCCGTGACGATAACCCGCATCAATCAACCCTCATAAGTAAAGTAGGAAGGCAGCTCTGCCAACGAGGGCTGCACCCGGTCCTTGGCGGAAAGCGTGTCGGCATCGGCCTGTTTCGGCCAGACGATCGCAAGGTCGGGATCATTCCACGCCAAGCCCTTGTCGCATTCACCGCTGTAATAGGCCGTGACCTTGTAGCAAACGACCACATCGGGCATTAGCGTGCAGAAACCATGCGCAAACCCGGCGGGAATCCACAGCTGGTTTCCGGCCTCGGCCGAAAGTTCGACAGCCAACCATTTACCATGTGTCGGCGACCCGCTGCGCAGATCGACGGCAACATCGAAAATGCTGCCTGCCACACACCGCACCAGCTTGCCCTGGGCAAAGGGATCCGATTGGAAATGCAGTCCGCGAATGGTGCCGACACGCGCGCTGAACGACTGGTTTTCCTGAGCGAAATCAACCGGATCGACATTCGCCTGAAAAGTATCAAGCCGGAAAATCTCGGAAAAGTAGCCGCGATCATCACCAAACTTGCGCGGCGTGATTTCCACCGGACCAGCAACATCGAACGTACGAAAATCCATGTTTTACAATTACCCTGATTGAACCATAACGCAAAGTTTGAGAATATGGCAGCGTATGGCAAAGCGCGCTGCTTATCGGTCAATTTTCACGCAATTAACCTTATCACTCTAAAAATAAAATAGTGATGAGGAAGGGGGCATTCAATTTCCTGTACTTCGAGCAATGTCACGAACCGTCACAATCGGCGCAAACAACTGGCTGATAATCTGAATCATCTTGCTCGGCTGGTTGGCTCTTGCGTTACCGATATACAAAACATCCTTGTCCAGCATGGCAAAGCGCTGTGCCACGAAAAATGCGCCGCCCTTTGCCATATTCACGTGATAGACAACCGGCTCTTCAACGCCCTCCGCGTTTTTTTCAAAACGGAAAACAAAAACCGCTTCAGGATCGCCAAGGTTGGGATTGACCCCGCCAGCGGTTGCGATCGCCTCGGACAGTGAAATTGACGGACCGCTGAATGGCAACTGCTCGACACGTCCCGGTGCCCCCATCACAGAAAAGTTTCGCGGGGCCCGAAGCACCGAAATCTTGTCACCCGGGAACACCCGCATGTCGTTTGCCGAAGTCTTCATGACATCGCTCAAACGGATTTCGACCGATTGGTCCTGCCGCTGCACGCGTACGGAAATGTCCTTTGCTTCACCGCGATATCCGCCGGCAAGCGCGATTGCATCGGACAGTGTCTCACGATTGGTAGGAAGCACAAGCCGTCCCGGACGAACTACGTCACCCCCGATAAGCACACTGTTCCCGATCACTTCGCGCATGGTGACCAGCACTTGCGGATTTTGCGACATGCCACGGTATGAGCTGCGTAATACAGCGGCCAGTTCAGCGGTCGTCCGACCAGCCGCCCGCACTTGCCCCAGGTAGGGCAAACGTACGAAGCCTGCGTCATCCACACGAATGGCAGTCAGTTTCTCGGACGTTGCCGAGGGATCGAGGCCGGTTACCGTGCTTACTACACCCCCGGGCGATCCACCAAAAAGTGCGACGCCGGTTTCATAAACTATAACATCGACGACATCCCCTGCCGCGATCAAATCTGTCGGCGGCGGCGAATAATCAGGCGCGAACACTTCTGGCGATGCGGGCTGCGCCGGAACATCCGATAACTGCTCCAATTCCACATACCGTATTTCCGCACCAGAGGCAGGGTCCCGAAATGCATCGGTAATTTGTGCCCCGGTCGGACCACTGGACGGAAGCGTCGCACACCCTCCAACCGTGACACTCAAAACCGACATAAGCCCAATGTTGCGGAGCAAGAGCAGGATTCGATGAAAAGCAGAAAAAATCATGTTCTGGAATACCTTGGCAGGATAACCGCTCATACTTGCCTGCCTCTTAACACCCGAATGGCTGCCGACACAATCAGGCAACACACCGACCGCGACGCTCATGGCCATGCGCAGGTGACACTCTATCCTGATACGTGGAGGAACGGCAGCTCGGCAGGCTGGAGAAAACGGGGTGGATCTGCCGGGAAGGATTGCGAACTTCCTGAGCAGGATAGCCAGCACAAAGATGCTGCGCAATTGCGCACCGTCAGGTATGACGCACCTTGCGGGTATGGAGTCCTCTTTAAAATGACATTTTGGGCAGAGTTCAGGCGAACCTTCGCCTGGCGACCAGGCTTGGCGCTTGGGGCGCTTTATTGGCACATCACCCGCCGTCGGCTGCGCGCGCGCAACTGGCTGCGAAAAGGTGCCCAGACTGCACCCTACGCCTATGCTTTCTGGACCGAAACCGTGGAAGATAATGTCGCGACGCTGGCTGCGGCCGACAGCCGCTTGCAGAGATTGCATGGCAAGCCGCGCTTTACGGTGTTGCTGCACATCACGCCCGACAGCAGCACCGAATGGATCGAAGCAGCCAGCGCATCGATCCAGAAACAATGCTACCTCGACTGGGAAATGCTGATCGTTGCCCCCAAAAGCATCGCCGCTGCACATGGCTCGCCACATCCGCAGGTCCGCATCATCTATGATGCTGCGACGTCGGATTGCGAAGCTATCAACATTGCTCTGAAAGCCGCCAGTGGTGATTATTTCCTGCCTGTTTATCCGGGCAGCATACTGCCTCCCACCGCGCTGCTCCGCTATGCCGAAGCATTGCAGGATGCGCCGGACGCTGTGCTGTTGTACGGCGACCACGATCGGATTGGCTACCGTTCGCAGCGCAGCACCCCATGGTTCAAGGGTGGATTCTATCTGGAAGTGCGAATTTTGAGGATTTCCGGGCACTTTGTGCCCC